>ENA-UOUJ01000162-UOUJ01000162.1-activated-sludge-metagenome-genome-assembly--contig:-NODE-162-length-57433-cov-53.649535_pt1 | contig 57433 bp, 48 predicted proteins | sample MGYA00249839_ERZ747224 | MGnify/ENA primary metagenome ERZ747224 (study PRJEB28782, sample SAMN03220277) | activated sludge metagenome | biome: wastewater; feature: sewage sludge; material...
ATCAGGCATGAAGAAAAGGTTAAAACAGACTTTGTATTGATTGATATAATATCGGTTAGGGGTATGCGCTTTATATGCAGGAATTGTAGAATTTACTATCTCAAAATCAGCGGAAATATCCTTGAAAAAAACATAGTTTTCGCTCATTCAGAGCAGGTTAGAACTGGGTAAGGGGCCAAAAATTGGATGGAAAAGTTTATTTTTGGAGTCATTGTTAGAAGGACAGCATATGGGGCATTTACCAAAATTGATAGAAGACCTTGCGCTTATTTTGATGGCCGGTGCGGCTGTTACCCTGCTTTTCAGAAAGATTAAGCAGCCGTTGGTGCTGGGCTATATCATAGCCGGTTTTCTGGTGGGTCCTCATTTTAAATTAACTCCTACCGTAGCCGACGCTGCCAATGTGAAAACCCTGGCAGAAATCGGGGTAATCTTCCTGCTGTTCAGTCTGGGTCTGGAATTTAGTTTTAAGAAGCTCATGCGTGTAGGCGGCTCGGCCTCCATTACGGCCATGGTAGAAATCATCTTCATCACCATTGCAGGCTACATGCTGGGCAAAACCATGGGCTGGAGTACCATGGACAGCCTCTTCCTCGGGGGGATGCTGGCCAGTTCATCCACTACCATCATTATACGTGCTTTCGATGAACTCGGACTGAAATCAAAGAAATTTGCCAGCATTGTATTTGGCGTACTGGTGGTGGAAGACATTGTGGTCATCTTGCTGATGGTATTGCTCTCAACCGTTGCCGTTACCCAACAGTTTGAAGGCACGCAGATTTTGCTGACCATCAGCAAACTAGTGTTTTTTCTGGCCCTGTGGTTCATTACCGGAATATACCTGTTACCTACATTCCTGAAGAAGGCAAAAAAGCTGATGGATGATGAAGCGATCCTCATCACTTCTATCGGTTTGTGTTTGGGGATGGTGCTGCTGGCTACACAAGTGGGCTTTTCTGCTGAATTAGGCGCGTTCATTATGGGGTCTATCATCGCAGAAACCACTTATGCCGAAAAAGTTGAACATATCATCAAGCCCGTGAAAGATTTGTTTGGAGCCGTGTTTTTTGTATCGGTAGGTATGATGATAGACCCTGAAGCCATCCTGGAATACAAATGGATGGTTCTGGCCGTAACCCTGCTCACCTTGTTTGGTAAATTGTTCAGCACCACTATCGGTGCGCTTTTATCCGGTCAGCCTTTAAAACAGTCTGTACAGGTAGGTATGAGCATGGCGCAGATTGGTGAATTCGCCTTCATTGTGGCAACCCTCGGCTTATCGCTGGGTGTAATTTCGGAGTTCCTCTTCCCTGTTGCAGTGGGAGCTTCTGCCATTACTACATTCACCACGCCTTATCTGATCAAGTTATCTGAACCCGCCTATAATTACCTCAATAGGGTGTTGCCGGATAAATGGCTGCAGCGCATCAACCGCTATTCCAGCGGAGCACAGAGCATTAAAGCTGAATCAACCTGGAAAATGGTGTTCAACGCTTATGCACGCATTTGCATCATCAATGGCGTTATAATCCTGGGCATCATGCTGCTGTCGATTCGTTTCCTGCATCCCTTCCTGGAAATGACGATTGAGAATTCCACACTCACTTCTATTGTATCCCTGAGTATTTCACTAATCATCGCCTCGCCGTTTATCTGGGCATTCATGACGCGCAAACCGGATAACATGGCCTATCGGGAAATGTGGCTGGATGATAAATACAACCATGGTCCGCTGGTGGTAATGGAAATTTTACGCATCATACTCGGCCTGTTTATTATCGGTTTCTGGATTGAAAATTACTTCTCGCCGTTAGTAGTTACATTTATTGCCGTACCGGTGGTTATTGCAGTATACTACCTCTTCTCAAAACGTATTCAGAAATTCTATCGCCGCCTCGAAGGGCGCTTCATCACTAACCTGAATGAACGCGAACTGGTTCGCAGAGGATCTGAAACCCGGAATGCTGATGTAATGAGCATGGAGGGTATCCGACAAGATATGATTCCGTGGGATGCACACATGGTAGATCTGGTAGTACCTCAAAATGCATCGTATCTGGCGAAAAAACTGGAAGATCTTGCCTGGAGAGAACGTTTCGGTATCAACATTGTATACATTAAACGTGGTGAACAACTGATTCCTGCTCCGGGTAAAACGGAGATGCTATTGCCTTTCGATGAAATAGGCATTATTGCTACGGATGAACAGGTAACCCAGTTTGTGAAATTGTTCGACAGTAAAACCATCCCTTCCTCACAAACTACCAATATCAATGATATTGCACTTCAAAAAATAGTGGTAGATGAACATACCAAGCTGAAAGGGCATACCATACGTTCCTCAGCCATTCGCGAGGTTACCGACGGACTGGTAGTAGGTATTGAGCGAAACAACAAACGTATGCTTAACCCCGAATCCACCACACATTTTGAATGGGGAGATGTTATCTGGATCGTAGGTAACTGGAGAAAAATTCAACAGTTCAAAGCACAGAAAGTAGTTTAATACTGTCCGGATTATGCCTGCGCCGGAGGACCTCCGAAATTGAAAGGAATTTCAACCGATTCCATATCCTGAATGGTGCCGTGTGACGCTTCAAACTTCTTTACGTTCTCCATCATAGCTTTCATAAAACGCTTGGCATGAAAGGGCGTGAATATTATCCTGTTTTTAACCTTGCTCTTGGGAGTGCCGGGCATTACACTTACAAAGTCGATGACGAACTCGGCATGACTATGCGTGATAATCGCCAGATTGGCATATGTACCTTCCGCTACTTCTTCCGAAATCTCGATATTAATCTGATGATTGTTGTTATTCTCTTGATCCATGCGATTTAATTTAATTGAATGATAAAATTAAGAAATAATCCGCTGTCATCTTTTTTAAAAAGTAAATGTACCCTGCACACCAACCTGTGTTTTATGCCGCCCTTCAATAAATTCATTTCCGGAACCGATACCTTCTTCAGACTGATACATGCTTCGGGCGATTTTAAAAGAGAACGATAGTTGCTCAGAAAATTTGTACTGCCCCGTGAGATACAACCGAACCCCCTGTCCGTAAACCATGGGAATCACAGTACCCGGATGTAAATCCTGTTCATAGGCATACAGACGAGTGTTATAAGAATCTGTATTAAAAAACATGATGCGTGATGAACCTTTCCACCGGCTGCCCATGGGCTGATACAACATCTCTCCAAACCACATTGACCCCGATTCCGGAAGGCTGTTGCCTGATCTAAACCATTTGGCTTCAAAGCGGCTTCTGCATTTAACCGACGGACTCAACACCCATTGAACATGCACGCGGAAACGCCTGGTTGCTTGCATCGCAACTGGATCAATCCGTTCTGATATATCATCTTCGTTCTGCGCCCGGTTAGTAACCGTATAAAATGCCAGTGCTTCAAACTGTTTGTTTGGCTTATAAAACACCTGAACCCCGTACCTGCTTCCATGTGAAGGGCCGTTCACCCTGAATCTGAAAAAAGGATGATGGAATACATCCACATTTGCGTTTATACGTAACCGTTGCGTAGGACGGATATTCAGCAACAATAAACAACCGGTTTCATTACTTTGAAGAGCTGAACGCGACTGGCCTGACAGATAAAAATCTTTCGGCACATGCCTGAAACGCAGTCCCACCTCACTTTTATCAGATGTGCTCAACATCAACCCACCCGTGTAAGCCATCACCCCGTTGGTGTGAGCCACCTCACCAAACACCTGATAATGCCTGCCGAAATAAACGGCATCCGCACTCACAGATTGCAATGCATCTCCCTTAAAATAAAACCGATTGTACAACGCCGGTTGCGGAATAACAGGCAAACTATATCGCTGATGCATCCAGTTCACACCCAAACTGAACAAAGAGGTTTTGCGGTGCAGTGTACCTCCCCATGCAAATTGCTTCAGTACACCTTTATCATCCATTTCAGACAGTGTTCTGTGATACCCTCCCGTTTGGATGGATGTAACATACTTTCCGCTGCTGTCTTCCTGCAGGTTACCATCCAACGTACGAAACGATACAAACGCATTTCCCTGCCACTTATTTTTTTGTACCGATACAGCCGCACCGCGATAAAAAGCAAACTCTCCCGCGCCACCATACGCACGAATCACTTCCCCCTGTTGTTTCAATGCGGCGATTTCTCCTCCAACGGAAAACCCCTGCCATTGAACCAGTCCCTGCCCCATGCTCACCGTATAATCTCCCGCCACCACTTTTCTTATAAAACCTTTGGAACGATACTGAACATGAGCGGAAACAAAATCAAATCCTGAACGATTTCGCCTTTTGAAAAAGGGTTCACCTGCATCCTTCTCACCCAGTAAATGCCATTGTATGGCCGGCAGTGCCTGAAAACGATATCGAAACAACACACTCCCCGGCGAACCCAGGTATGGTGTAGCTTCTCTGCCGTTCAGCCGGTAACCCGCCGCTTGTTCCAGTGTGCTTCTGTAACGCACCATCCACTGATGTTTACCGGTCTTGAGCCAATTCTTCCAGGAAACCGTTTGTTCATTAGTACGTACGGTAATGAATGGCTGCACCTGTTTAAAGATTGTAGCGTCCCAGCCCGGCACCGCCTGCAATTCATACAGATGGAGAAAAGAACCGAATACCTTGCGGTGTTCCAGCAACCACTGAATCTGCAACGGACTCAGCAGCCCCAACTCAGCTAAGTCTGTACCATCATCCTCATTGATATTCACTGGATGTTTTAACCGAAAGGCAAATAAACTTTCCTGCTCGGTGATATCTGTTTCTTCCGAATCATTGTCGGCAGACTGTTCCAGCCACTCCTCTGTACGCGCAGGCAATTCCTGTGCAACAATAGATACAGGCCAGAATAAACAAAGGAAACAGAGGTGCTTCATGGCTTCATCACTTTACTGATTCCCACACCGGGCGTGAATCCCAGAAACGGATGATAACTAACGTTTAGGTCTACACGTAATTTACCTTTGGTATATCCCGCCCCGCCTGAAGCACTACCGTTGCCCGATGAGTATCCGGCCCATGCGTGAAAAGCATCCATAAAACTGTAATGCATTACCGATTGCAGGAAGGCGGATTGCAGGTTGTTGCGGATCATCTCCACACCGATATAACAATCATCCGACACCTGATATCCTCCACCCATACGATAAACCGGTGTGGAACGGGATTGTTTTCCCATCGCAAACATCCCCTCCTGGCTTACCTGAAAACCAATGATGAACTCTTTACTCACTTCATACTGTAAGGCGATATCGGCACCCATTCGGGAATTGTTTTCGTAACCGGATATCCGCTGTCCGGCGTAGTGAAACTGTATGCCTGCATGTGTTTTACCCAGGCTTCTGGCATAGGCTATGCCCAACCCCTGTGTATGAAATGCCGCGCTGCCGGAGTAAAAAACACTTCCACCGAACACGCCTTTTCGGGTAGGCACTATAGCGGCGGCCGTATACATTCCCAACTCGCGCACCCCATAGCGCTGCTCACCATAAACACCCGCCACGGGCTGTGTTATCCTGGCCATGGCAGCCTGATTGGCGGTAAACGATAATGCGGGGATGTGCTGACGGTAACTCAGTGTGCTGTAGGCAGGTTGTACAAAAAAAGTCTGGCTGGTTTGGCCAAACGCCTGTACAGCCATTAAGCTGATAGCAAGTAAAAACGTTTTCATGGGCGGTATTTGATCTTGAAATTAAAAGGATATACATGCAGAAATATCGCTATACCCCGATTGTCACCATACTTTGGTACTTTTGCGCCATGCAATTACTGGATGGAAAAGTGGCCTCAGCGGCACTCAGAGAAACGCTGAAACAAAAGGTAGCCGGGCATGTAGCCCAGGGGATGCGCCCGCCGCACCTGGTAGCGATTTTAGTTGGAAATGACGGCGCTTCCGAAACCTATGTGGCCAGTAAAATCAGGAACTGCAGCGAAACCGGTTTTAAAAGTTCGCTGATCCGCTTCCCAGCTGATGTAGATGAACAAACACTGGTGGATGCCATCCTGCACCACAATCAACACCCGGAAACCGATGGCATTCTGGTACAATTGCCCCTGCCGGCCCACCTGAATACCCACCGCGTGATTGAAACCATTTCGCCTGAAAAAGACGTAGACGGATTTCATCCCGTAAATGCAGGAAAAATGATGCTGGGTGAAGGCGGTTTCGTTTCTGCCACACCGTTAGGTATAATGCATTTACTGCAACATTATAAAATTGAAACGTCAGGAAAACATGCTGTGGTTATTGGCAGAAGTAACATTGTAGGCAGACCAATGAGTGTACTGCTAAGCGCGAATGCCAACCCGGGTAACTGCACAGTAACGTTAACGCATAGTCGAACTAAAGATCTTCCTTCCTTTACCTGCAATGCCGACATTATTGTTGCCGCCCTGGGCATACCGGGATTCCTAAAAAAGGATATGGTGAAACCCGGCGCTGTGGTGATTGATGTAGGCATCACACGCATTCCCGATGAAACAAAAAAATCCGGGTTCCGGTTGCAGGGCGATGTAGACTTTGATGCCGTGGCGCCCCTTTGTTCTCACATTACACCGGTACCGGGAGGGGTTGGACTCATGACCATTGGCGCACTCTTACAAAATACATATCAGGCTTATTTAAATCATACTTCTTAATGGAAAACCCGGGCACACATAAGCTTCCGGTGATGGAACAGTTTTACACCCTGCAGGGCGAAGGCATGCATCAGGGAAGAGCGGCCTATTTTATACGGCTGGGTGGATGTGATGTAGGATGTGTGTGGTGCGATGTGAAAGAAAGCTGGGATGCCTCCAAACATCCTATGGTATCTGTTGAATCATTGGTACAGGAAGTAAAAAAATCAGGTGCACCCCTGGCCGTAATCACCGGCGGCGAACCTCTGATGCACAACCTGGATGTACTCACTCAACAGTTGCAGGCTGCCGGTATTGCCACCCACATTGAAACGTCAGGCGCCCACCCGCTCTCGGGCCAATGGAACTGGATTTGCATTTCACCCAAAAAGTTTAAAGCCCCGCTCCCCGAGGTGCTTCGGGCTGCTAATGAGTTGAAAGTTGTCATCTATCACCCCTCTGATTTTGAATGGGCCGAACAGCACGCCGCATCCGTATCTTCGGATTGTAGAAAATACCTGCAGCCTGAATGGAGCAAAAGAGATAGAGTAACGCCGCTGATGGTAGAGTATATCAAGCAACATCCGGAATGGACACTTTGCCTGCAAATACACAAGTACATCAACGTACCCTGACGCTTCTCTATTTTAACAGCGGCAACCCGTACATATCCCGATTTCTGTATTATCTTGTTTCTTTAATTCCGTTTCATGAAGTATATCCGATTCCTGTTACTGACCACCCTGTACGTAATGGCGCTCCCCTGCAGTGAGGGGTTTGCACAGAAGTACAATCCAGAAAAAATCAACAAAAAAGCACGTGCCCTCAACGAACGAGCCTATGAAGAAGCCATTGACGGCAGGTATTCCAATGCATTGAATTTTTTGGAACAGGCGTTAAAAATTGAACCGGGGTATGTAGATGTTTACCTCACACGGGCAGGCATTCATGCCAACATGAGAAATTATACTGCTTCCATTCAGGATTTTAAGAAAGCATTTGAACTGGATGCAGTATATGCTGAAGAATTTCGTTTACCCTATTCCATTTCACTGGCAGGAAACGGACAATTCGAAGAAGCCCACCAGCAAATAAACCTGTTTTTACAAATCCCTTCGCTCAATGAACAAAGTATAAAAGCCGGCAACTACCGGAAAGGCACATACGAATTTGCATTGGGATGGGAAAAAAAGTATGGTAGCGAAATCCTTCCCGGCAAACCGGTACACCTGTCTGAAAGTGTTAACAGTAAAGATTCAGAATACTTTCCTTCCTTAACCATCGACGGAAAAACAATGGTATTTACCCGAAGGCTCAATCAGTATGATGAAGATTTTTTTTACAGTGAATATAAAAACGGGGCCTGGCAAACAGCCAAACCCCTCGAAGGTAAAGTGAATACCAATTTAAATGAAGGTGCCCAGAACATTGCTCAGGATGGTACCCTGCTGGTATTCACCGGATGCAATTATCCCGAAGGAGCAGGCAGCTGTGATCTGTATATTTCATACCTCCGAAAAGATGGCTCGTGGAGCGAGGCCGAAAACCTAAATATCAATACCGAAGGTTGGGAATCCACTCCGTCGCTTTCTCCTGATAAAAGTGCACTGTATTTTTCCAGCAACAACCCGGGCGGTTATGGCGGAAAAGATATCTGGGTAACCAGAAAACTTCCGGGCGGCAAATGGAGCAAACCCGAAAACCTGGGTCCAACCATCAACACCCCCGGCGATGAAAGTTGTCCGTTTATGCATGCCGACAATGAAACCCTCTACTTCAACAGTACCGGTCACCCAGGATACGGCAGCACCGATTTATTCCTTTCCAGAAAAACAGCGGATGGATGGGGAGAACCCATCAATCTGGGATACCCGCTGAATACCATTGACGACGAAGGCTCACTGGTGGTGACCTCCGATGGAGTGACTGCCTATTTTTCCAGCGACCGGGGCGAAACCATCGGCGGACTCGATTTGTTTTCATTTCAATTACCTGCAGCAGTTCAGGCTACCCCTACCCGTTGGGTTCGCGGAAAAGTATATGATGCCAAAACCAAGGAAGGATTACCTTCTGCGGTTGAGCTCACCAACCTTTCGAATGGCGAGCTGGCTTTCAAACTTCAAACCGATGAAGACGGGAACTACCTCGCCACCCTGCCACAGGGAAAAGAATATGCCTTTAATGTATCCAGAAAAGGATACCTGTTTTTTTCTGAACATTATGCCCTCAATCAACACACGCCTGATTCAGGACTCACCGTGAATATTGCATTGCAACCGCTGGAAACCGGCGCTTCCGTTATCCTGAATAATATCTTCTACGACGTAAATGCCACTTCACTCAAAGAAGCATCCATGCAGGAACTGAATAAACTTGTTCAACTGATGACGGAGAATCCGACATTGCAAATCAGGATTGAGGGGCACACAGACAATACAGGCTCTCCCGCCGACAATCTGCGCCTCAGCACCCAACGGGCGCAAACCGTTGTGGATTACCTCATCACAAAAGGAATAGAAAAAAACAGGCTGCATGCCAAAGGATTCGGCGAAAGCAAACCTGTTGATTCCAACAACACCGAAGCAGGAAAATCACGCAATCGGCGGACTGAATTACACATCCACCGGTATACACCGTAGTGTATCATTGCACATGACCGATTCCCTGATGTATTCCATCGCACTTACCCTCGTGCCGGGTATTGGCGCGGTGCAGGCCCGCAACCTGATAACTGCGTTTAATGATCCCCGTTATATCTTTAAAGCAAGTATCTCAAAACTGGAAAAAATTGAAGGGATCGGACCGGTGAGAGCACGCAGTATTAAATCGTTTGATGATTTTAAGCGCGCTGAAGATGAATTGCTATTCATCGAAAAACACGGTATACATTTATTACAGATTACCGACGAGGCATATCCGAAAAAATTACTGCACTGCGATGACGCCCCGCTGACATTGTACTACAAAGGCAATGCCAGCCTGAATGCAGATAAAGCCGTAGCTGTGATTGGTACACGGCATAACACTCCTTACGGACGACAGGTATGCGAATCGTTTATTGCAGGACTTCCGGAAGATGTACTGGTGGTGAGCGGACTGGCACACGGCATCGACAGCATCGCCCATCAATCTGCCCTAAAACTGAAATTGCACACCGTGGGTGTACTGGGGCACGGGCTCGACAGAATCTACCCGGGTCAGAATCGAACATTGGCAAAACGCATGCTGGATCAGGGTGGCCTGCTCACCGATTTCATTTCAAACACCAAGCCAGACAAAGAAAATTTCCCTAAAAGAAACCGCATCGTGGCCGGCATGTGCGATGCTACCGTAGTGATTGAATCAGGCATTTCCGGTGGCTCCATCATTACCGCCGCTCTGGCCAACAGTTACAACCGGGACGTATTCGCCTTTCCCGGCAGGATACACGATCTCTTCAGCGAAGGATGCAACGAACTGATCAGAACCCAAAAGGCCGTTTTAATTCGCAACACACAGGATTTTCTGGACTGGATGAACTGGAACGCCCCTCAAGCCACCCAACCGGTGCAACGCAGTCTGTTCCCCGATTTAAGTGAGGATGAACAACGTGTGGCAAACCACATCCGGCCGGCAGAAGTGCACATTGATGAACTGAATAACACCGGATTTACACCGGGCATTTTATCCGCCCTACTCTTATCGCTTGAAATGAAAGGTTGGATCATATCACTGCCCGGAAAACGGTACCGCTGGCTGGGGTAAAAGCTACAAGATTAACTGCTCACCACTATAGATAGCAGTGTAAAACACAAACCTTGGGATAGATGTTTCAATGGCTTATCTTTGCGCATGGCAACACAAAAAAAAGGGACACAACCTGCTGCGACCGAGGCCATGACCGAAGGCTTAACCTTCGATGATGTATTGCTGGTTCCGGCATACTCTCAGGTTCTACCCCGCGACGTAGACATCACTACCTTGCTCACCCCCCAAATCAGGCTGAACATTCCTATGCTGAGTGCGGCAATGGACACCGTTACGGAAGCCGACCTCGCCATTGCCCTGGCACGTCAGGGAGGCCTGGGCATCCTGCATAAAAACATGAGTATTGAACAGCAGGCCGATCACGTAAAAAAAGTGAAGCGCAGCGAAAACGGACTCATACTGGATCCCATTACCCTGCACCCCAACGACACCATTGGAGTTGCCATGAAACTCATGCGTGAAAATAAAATCGGCGGCATCCCTATTGTGGATGAAAATCAAATCCTCGTAGGTATCCTCACCAGCAGAGATTTGCGTTTGGAAACCAATATGAAAATGCCGGTGCATAAAGCCATGACCTCCGAAAACCTGGTAACGGCACCAGAGGGCACCGATCTAAAAAAGGCAGAACTGATATTTAAAAAACATAAAATAGAAAAACTTCCGGTGGTGGATAAGAAAGGTAAACTTGCCGGACTGATCACCTTTGGAGATATTTTAAAACTGAAAAGCCATCCGCTGGCGGTGAAAGACAGCTTTGGAAGATTGCTGGTAGGTGCCGGACTTGGGATTACCTCCGACATCATGAACCGCGTGGAAGCATTACAAAAGGCTGGCGTAGATGTGGTTTGTTTAGACAGTGCACACGGACATACCCGTGGGGTAATCGATGCCCTGAAGCATATTAAAAAAACATTCAAACATTTGCCGGTGATTGCCGGGAATGTAGGAACAGGTGCGGGTGCCAAAGCTCTCGCAGATGCCGGAGCCGATGCGGTGAAAGTTGGTATTGGGCCGGGTTCCATTTGTACCACCCGTATTGTGGCGGGTACGGGTGTGCCACAGATTACAGCCGTGATGGATGTAGCCCAGGCACTGAAAGGAAAGAAAATCGGCATCATCAGCGATGGCGGAATCCGCTACACCGGAGATATGGTGAAAGCACTGGCCGCCGGAGCAACCTGTGTAATGATGGGCAATGTGTTTGCGGGTACGAAAGAAAGTCCGGGCGAAACCATCATCTATGAAGGAAGAAAATTCAAACAATACCGCGGCATGGGCTCTCTGGGGGCTATGGCCCAGGGCAGCAGCGACCGATACTTCCAGGATGTGGAAGATGATATCAAAAAATTTGTACCGGAAGGTATTGAAGGACGTGTACCCTTTAAAGGAAAACTGAGCGAAGTAACCCACCAGTTCACCGGAGGCCTCAAAGCCGGTATGGGATATTGCGGGGCCGCCAACCTGGAAGCACTCCGTAAAGCCCGCTTCATCCGCATCAGCAACGCCGGTATGCGTGAAAGCCATGCACACGATATTGCCATCACCAAGGAAGCGCCTAATTACAGCAGATAGTGCAGGGTAGATTTACCAGATGGATCCTGAATGCATGCCTTACCACTGTACTGCTATTAGGTAACGTTAATGCATACACGCAAGACAAATCCGGATTGCGCATCTCCCTGCTTACCTGTTCACCGGGAGAAGATTTATACGCGTTGTTCGGACATACAGCAATTCGTGTAACCGATAGCGTTAGTTTAACAGATATCGTTTACAATTACGGCACATTCAATTTCAGCGACCCGAATTTTTACATCAAATTTGCTCGTGGCAAATTGCTCTATTACCTCAGCACCGAACATTTTAATGATTTTGCCGCAGGTTATTATTACGAAGGCCGCAATATCCGTGAACAGGTAATTGATGCTACCGAATCAGAAAAACTGGAAATAAATCAGGCCCTCCGCGATAACCTGCTCGAAGAAAACCGGTATTATCATTACGATTTTTTTCTGGACAACTGCACCACCCGCCCCAGAGATCTGCTCCTGAAACACCTGCACCCCGCACCCGTTCTGCCCGCTGTAATGGATACGCTCACTACCTTCCGGGAGGCTATTCACCTGTACCTCAACCGTGGTAAACAATACTGGAGTAAACTGGGGATCGATATATTGCTGGGAGCCCGTACCGATGCAGTAATGCAACCCATGCAACAACTCTTTCTGCCCGACAACCTGATGACGGCCATGGATAAAAGCACTGCAAACAACCGGGTACTACTCACCTCATCCCCCTATGTGCTTCAGGAAAAAAAAACCCGCGCTCCCATGATATCACCCCTGGTGGCTATCGGATTCGTTTCATTGTTGTTCGCATTCATCACTTCACGAAAAATAAAAGGACTTTCCTCCTGGACAGACCGACTGATTTTTTTCTTAACCGGACTTCTTGGCGTGATACTTGTATTGATGTGGGTGGCCACAGACCATACCATGACGAAAAACAATTACAATCTGGTGTGGGCTCTTCCAACACATCTGTTTATTTCCTTATGGGTGAATTCGGATGCACGTTGGGTCAGACGCTACTTTTTAATCACTGCCATCGTCACCGGTTTATTGGCTCTCGTTTGGTTTATCTTACCACAACAAATGAACCCTGCTTTATTGCCCTGGGTTTTGTTGCTGGTGTATCGTTCATCCGCAAAAAGTATTTCACATGCAGGCTAAACATTTTATGTTCGGAGAAACTAAAATTTTGTACACCTTGCGTGGTACAGGGAAACCGGTGATTTTGTTACATGGCTTCGGTGAAGATGATACCATCTGGGAAAATACAGCTGAGGTATTGTCTCAGCACTGCCTGTGCATCATTCCTAAAATCCCCGGTAGTGGCGGAAGCGATTGTTTACCGGGCAGCCCCTCTATCATCGATTTTGCCGAGGTAATGCATCAGTTATTGCTGCACGAAAAATTTCAGCAGTGTACTTTTATCGGACACAGTATGGGCGGATACATTGCACTGGCCTTTGCACAACAATATCCTGATATGCTGCGGGCTTTATGCCTGTTCCACTCCAGCTCCTATGCCGATGATGCGATGAAAGTGGAAACCCGGCAAAAAGCCATCCACCTCATTCGCGAAAAGGGCGGAATGACCTTTCTGAAAACGGCTATCCCCGGACTTTTTTATGACACGGAAAAACATCGCACCGCGATTGAATTGCTGTTGGAAAAAGCCACCCAATTTACTCCCAAAGCATTGATCCAATACTACGAGGCCATGATTCACAGGCCGGATACTACAGCCGTCCTCGAAAAAATACTGATACCGGTATATTTTATCCTGGGTGAACACGATAAGGCCGTACCATTTAAACACGGGTTGCAGCAAAGCCATCTGCCCAAACATGCACACCTCACCATTCTGCGTGAATCTGGTCACATGGGCATGATAGAAGAACCCGAAAAAGCCATCCGTACTTTGTTGGAATGTATTGGTGAATGATGTGTTAAATGCGTCCTTTTGTGAAGGTTTTTTGGTAATTTGTGCGTTCGTAAAACCGTACATGAGAAAAATATTTTTTACGTTCATTCTCTTATTGTCTCTCTCAACCAGCGCTTCCGCATCCCATATCACCGGAGGTGAAATGTACTATGAAACTTTGGGTAATGCCGGACCACTGACTACGCGTTATCGGATCACCCTTATTCTTTTCAGAGACGAAAACTGTTTCAATTGTGCCGATATGCCCGGCATAGTATCCATCGGCATTTTTAACCTGGATGACAACTCTCAAATTGGTGGCTATCAGCAAATCTCTGTGAACCGCATTGAAATGATGGAAGCAGTGAATATTTCTCCCTGCATTACCAACCCGCCTAACTTACGGTATGGCGTAGGGTTTTATGTTTTCGAAATCAATCTGGCTAATAATGTGCGCGGCTATACCGCGGTGTATCAAACCTGTTGCCGCATTTCCGGCATTCAGAATGTAGCAGATATGGAAGGCGCTACCTACAGTACTACCATCCCGGGTAGCAATACACTTCCCCTGAGCGGACTTGACAACAGCCCACGATTTGCCAGGAGCATCTCCGTAGTATGTTTTGAAAAATATTTTGAATTGGATTTCAGTGCCTTTGATCCCGACGGAGACTCACTCGTTTACTCGATGTGCTCGGCGTTGGATGGTGGGGCCGCATCAGATGCCAGCTTTGCTACACCCGCTCCTCCACCCTATCCGCAAGTAGCTTATATCGGTGGATTTACCGGCGCCACTGCGCTCGGTCCACAGGTGAGTATCAACTCCAGAACAGGTATTATTTCCGGAGTGGCACCCAATGCCGGCAGATATGTAATTTCTGTTTGTGTAGACAGCTACCGCAACGGAAGATATATCGGAACCCATTACAAAGATTTTATCCTAACGATTGCACCCTGTGATCTGGCAGATGCACAGCTTGACCCCGACTATTTCAGTTGCGATGGCTTTACCGTGAATTTCACAAACCAAACCTTTTCTCCATTGAATGAATCTTTCTTTTGGGACTTTGGTGTGCCTGGCCAGTTGAATGATTCATCCATTCTCGAAACACCTACTTTCACCTATCCTGATACAGGCATCTATCGCTTAACGCTCATCATCAACAAAGGACTTCAATGCTCCGATACTGCCTATGCGAATGTGCATGTATTTCCGGGTTTCTTTCCGGAGTTCACACAGAATTCGCCCATCTGTCGGGGTGTACCGGTGCAGTTTAACGACATCACCCGGGCCACGTATGGCAACGTCGATTTTTGGAAATGGGATTTTGGAGTAGCAGGCATTACCAACGATACCAGCCGACTGAAAAATCCTACCTGGATCTATAATACCGTAGGAACGTATACCGCCTCCCTCATTGTAGCCAGTAATAAAGGATGCAGGGATACTATTTTCCAACAGGTAAACATCGTGGAAAGGCCTTCCTTCTTTATTACCGGAGATACGCTGATCTGTTCTATTGACACCGTTCAGCTAACTACTACTTTCTCCAATCCGGGTACAGTGCAATGGACACCCAACTATAACATCAGTGATGTGAATAGTCCCAACCCATTGGTTAGTCCTGATGTTACTACAACCTATATCGCCAACTATACCGACAACTCTGGTTGTTCGGGGGCTGATACTATAACTATTCGGGTAGTCGACAACGTTACCATGATACTCCCCCGGGATACTACTATTTGTTTAACCGATGCTTTTGAAATGCCTTTACAAAGTGATGGCATTCGTTTCACCTGGACGCCACCTGCATTTCTCGATGACCCGAATATTAAAAACCCCGTCTCTACCCCTGAAGGAAACATCACTTACCGCGTTCGGGGTGAAATTGGCGGATGTTTCACAGAACGGGATATAACCGTTCGCCCTGTTCCTTACCCGGATGCAGATGCAGGGGCCGACAGAAAAATTTGTTTTGGGAACAGTACCACTTTACAGGCCTCTGGTGGAAGTATTTATCAATGGAGCCCCGTACTGTACCTGAACAATCCGAACATTGCCAACCCAAGCGTTCAAACTCCCGGTGGTTCCATGCAATACATCGTTAGCGTACGCGATACACTCGGCTGCCCTAAACCCGTGCGCGATACCGTGCTGGTTGAAGTAGTGCGATTGGTGGCCAATGCCGGCCCGTCAGACACCTCCATCGTTACGGGCCAACCCCTGCAACTCAATGGAACGGGTGGCGACATCTATCTATGGACACCCGCTACCGCATTATCAAACCCCAATATTGCAAGCCCGGTTGCTACCCCCACAGGTAGCCTCATCTACACCCTCACCGTAAGAAATGACATCGGTTGTACAAGCACCGATACTATCCGCGTGAATGTATTCAACGTTGAACCAGATTTGTATGTTCCGAGTGCTTTTAGTCCGGATGGCGACGGACTCAACGAAACTTTCAGACCTATCCCGATAGGTATGCGTTCCATAACTATATTTAGAGTGTATAACCGCTGGGGCCAGTTGATTTTTACGGAAAGAGGTACCAATGAAGGCTGGAATGGCAGGGTGAAAGGTGTTTTACAAGACGCCGGCAGCTATGTTTGGTATGCGGAGGGAATTACCTACCAGGGCAGAAAGATTTCCCGCAAAGGCAGCGTTATTCTCATTAAATAAGCCTTCTCCTTTAGCCAAATACTTAAAATAAATGAGTAAATTGGCACTCCAAATTGCGGGTATGAAAAAATTGCTACTCATCGTGCTCTCTGTGTTCTTTTATTTAAGTGCAGATGCCACGCATATTATTGGAGGAGAGATGACGTATGAGTATCTGGGAGAAGGCGTTGCTCCCAATTCAAAAAGATACCGCATCCGGCTGATTCTCTTCCGAGGGCCTACCGGGGCCGCGCTCATTAATCAGTATGTGGTGGGGGTGTATAATAACGATAACAATGCCAAGGTAATTGGCACTGCCGACAACCAAAACTGGTTCGCAGTAAATGATTTCATTACACCGCTACCGGTACCGATTAACATCGACCCCTGTATTTCACTGGCACCTACCTTAAACTATACCTATAAAACATACTCCTTTGAAATTGAGCTCCCCAATAATAACAATGGATACACGGTAGCCTTTCAAACTTTCAGTCGGCAAAACAGCAATAGCATCACCAATGATACCGGAGCCAATTATTATACCGTTATCCCCGGAACCAATCAGTTGTCTGCTGCACAAAACGACAATTCTCCACGATTTGGTCTCCCCATCTCCGTTATCTGTAATAACGCACCGTTCACACTTGATTTCAGTGCAACTGATGCCGATGGTGATTCACTGGTATATTATTTTTGCAATGCCCTGAATGGTGGCCCCGCCGATCAGGCCGATTTTAGAAACACACAGGCTCCACCGTACAATTCGGTAAGTTATATTACACCATATTCAGGCACCCAGCCCTTGGGGAGCCAGGCTACCATCAACAGTTCAACGGGAATTATTTCCGGTACAGCACCCGGCCCCGGTAAATATGTAATATGTGTATGTGTGGATGTGTACAGAAACGGAGTTCGCATCGGCACCCATCGTAAAGACCTGATTGTGGAAGTGTCTGGTTGCATCGCTACCAATGCGGTGCCTGATCCGGGCTATACCACCTGTGATGGTTTCAATATTCAGTTCGACCATAATTCTTCCGGTGCCAACAGTGTATTCTGGGATTTTGGTGATGGCACCACATTAGATGATACCTCCCGGCTCGACAACCCGGTGTATGTGTATACCGATACCGGCCGTTACACTGTTAAATTCATCATCAATCGCGGTGAATCCTGCTCTGATTCTTCAGAAATTGTGATGGGTGTTTATCCGGGCTTCTTCCCTGGATATGAAGCGGCAGCCCCCTATTGCACCGGTGTGCCCGTACAGTTTTCTGACACCACCTTTACTCAATATGGTGTGGTTGATTCCTGGCGGTGGAACTTCGGCGACAACTCGTCTCCCAACAACACCAGTGATCAGAAAAATCCGCAGCATATTTACAACACTCCCGGCACCTACAATGTGCAACTGATAGTCACCAACAGCAAGGGATGTGTGGATACCGTTCGAAAATCGATTCAGATTTTACCCTCACCGGTGCTGACAATGGTTTCTGCCGATACCGCTTACTGCGGACTCGACACCCTTCAACTAACGGCAACGGGTACGGGCAATTTTTCGTGGTCGCCTCTAACCCGGATCAGTGGCGCCAATACTGCCACGCCACGCGTATCCCCCAACACGCCCACTACTTATATTGTTTCACTGGAACAACAGGGATGTATTTCAAGAGACAGTGTGCGCCTCACCCCGCTGTTTGATTTATCCAACAGCATCACTGCCACGCCCGCAGAAATTTGTCAGTTTGATACACTAACGCTCAGGGGTAGCAGCAATAAAACCAACGTGCGATGGTTGTGGGGGCCGGCCTCTACATTGCAAAGTCCGAATACCGTACAAACCCGTGCCTACCCGTTGAGCAATACGCAATATTCCCTGACCACCTTCTGGGGAGACCATTGCAGTGTAACTGAAACCATTGATATTCCCGTAACACCGTTGGCTCAAACGCAGGCAGGCATCGATACTGCCTATTGTATTGGCGGTCCGGGCGTTACTTTACAGGCTTCCGGTGGTGACACCTACCGATGGACGCCTACTACCGGTTTGAGCAACGCCAACATCTCCAATCCGGTGGCGAGCCCGCCCGTTACCACAACGTATGTGGTTCAGGTAGGTGTGCAGGGTTGCGCACGCACCGTACCGGATACCATTGTAGTGATTGCCCGTCCGAAACCCAACCTTGAACTGATTGAAGACACCCTCATTTGTATTATTGATACGGTTCAGATTAATCCGGTAGGTACTGGCTCTTATAGTTGGTCGCCGAATTACATGATACATTCGCTCACTTCACCCAATCCACTATTCAGCCCCGATGTGCCCACCCGGTATTATGTGCGTATGACAGATATTTATGGTTGTTTCAGGGAAGACTCCGTTTTCATTGATGTACGTCCGGATGTAACGGTGGATGCCGGTGCCGACACCACCATTTGTTTGGGTGACACCTTCACGATCCCTACTACCGGCGATGCCATCAGTCATGAATGGACTCCACCCGACGGATTAAATGATGTAACCCTGCGTAATCCGGTGGCTAATCCGGCAACAACCACACGATACGTGGTTCGCGCCAACATTGGTAAATGCGAAAAACAATCAGACATACTGGTGAAAGTGGTTCCTTACCCTGCGGCCAGAGCAATCGGTGATACCATTCTGTGTATTGGCAAGAACACAGCGTTACAAGCCAGTGGCGGCAGTTTATATGAATGGACGCCTTCCACCTTTCTATCAAACCCGATGGTGGCCAACCCGCAGGTGATTCAACCGCAGCAAACCACCCGATACATAGTAACGGTGAGGGATACCCTGGGATGCCCGAAAGGTGTTTCAGATACCGTAACCGTTCGCGTGGAGCCATTGCCGAATGTGCGCATCAATATGCAGGACACTTCGATTGTACGGGGCCAACCGCTTCGCATACCCGCCAGTGGCGCAGCCACCTACCTATGGACGCCCTCTATATGGTTATCTTCGCCTACGGTATCCGCTCCCACTGCACTGCCGCAGGATGATATTGTGTACACGGTTACCGGTACCAGCGCCTTCGGATGTCAGGCCAGAGACAGCATAGAAATTACGTTGTACAATGTGTATCCGGGTATGTTTGTTCCAACAGCGTTTACGCCTAACGGTGATGGACTGAATGATGTTATACGGCCTATACTGCTGGGCATGAAAGAGCTGAAACACTTCAGGATTTACAACCGGTACGGACAACTCGTATTTGAAACCAGTCAGCAGGGCAAAGGTTGGGATGGTATATTTGAAGGCAAACCACAGGATACCGGCACCTTTGTATGGATGGCCGAAGGAGTAACCTATTCCGGACAAATCCGGCAACAGAAAGGAACCGTCATTCTCATCCGATAATACTCATTCTATCTACTATCCAAATGATTAAAAATATTTTCATTACCGGCGCTACTTCGGGAATTGGAGCGGCATGCGCGGAACTATATGCCTCACACGGGCACCAGCTTTTTCTTACCGGCAGAAGAGCGGATAAGCTGGAAGCCCTCAAACAAAGACTCGAAGAAACTTATCGTGTACGCGTAACCGTTTATTGTTTCGATGTACGTGATAAGCCATCTGCTGATGCTGTTGCTGCTCAACTGAAAGAAAACCAGACACAGATTCACGTGCTGGTAAACAACGCCGGACTGGCACTGGGCAGGCATTCTTTTGATGACGCCGACATGAACGACTGGGAAGTGATGATAGACACCAACATCAAGGGTGTATTGTATGTAACACGAGCTCTGTTGCCCCTGATGCAGCCCGGTGCCGCCCATATTGTGAATATCGGATCGGTGGCCGGCAAAGAAGTATATGATAAAGGGAATGTATACTGTGCCACCAAGTTTGCACTGGATGCCCTGTCGCAATCCATGCGCATCGACCTGCTTAATAAAAGCATTAAGGTAACAGCCATCCATCCCGGAGCGGTACAAACCGAATTCTCGCTGGTACGTTTCAAGGGAGATCAAGAAACGGCGGACGCTGTGTACAACGGATTTACCCCACTGCAGGCTGCGGATGTGGCAAACGCTGTGTATTATTGTACCTCACTGCCTGAAAATGTTTGCATCAATGATTTAGTGATTACCTGCACGGCTCAGGCGAATGCCATTTACTTCTATAAACAGCTGTAAGGAAGCACTAAATCAGTTTAATTTTCGTTATTCATCCGTTATGCGCTACGGTCACATAAATGAACGATGAAAAAACTGATTAACCTTTGTACGTGTATTGTGCTGACCATGAACATGGCTTTGGCACAGCAAATTATCCGGCAGGAAAACTGTACAGATGCCGAACTGGCCCGGGCGGCAGACAGCATAGAACTGAAACTGGAAGCCGACGGATTCATACAGGTGAAATATTCAACGATGAAGATGGAAAGCGGTTACGAAATGCCGGTGATTGTTCCGTTAACCGAAGGCACCTGGTACCATATCGTATTCATTGGTACGTCATCCTCAAGATTATATGAACTGCGGATGTACGACTGGCAGGAAGTTCAGGTGGTGTATGAAAAACAGCTGTCGAGTGATGAGAACGGCAACATCATATCCTTCTCGTACATCCCCAAAGCCAGCGAATACCACATGATTAAACCCGTACAGATCAATAAAAAAATTAAAAAGGATTTGTGCGGATACATGATCCTCTTTAAAAAAGTGAAGTAACGTTTACTCACGTAGATGTATACCCTAAAATAAATCGGCAACGTTACAGGCTACTCAGGAAAATCCAGCAAAGCGCTCCTTCCAGCAGCGTAACTGAACACATTGCCAGATGAAACCTTCTGGAAACAACCGGGTCCGTAAAATCCCAGTTCTGGTATCCGGCATACGATGCCACTCCATCCACCAGTGCAAATAATATAAAGGCAACTAAAATCAGTGGAAATAAGGAAGGATATAAACAACCCAGCCAAATGAGTAGGCGCGAAAAAACATGACCGGGCAAGGTGTACAGGCGCTCAAAAACCCCACTCCACTCTACAAACTTATGGGTGAAGGATGGTTGTTCATCCTCGGTAACCGACAATTGCTTGATACCGGCAGAGAGAGCCATATACAACGTATAATACAATTCCGCTACGCCGATGCCTAAACCAAAACTCCACACATGCTTTAAACTGATGTCATCCCATAGTAAGTAGAAGAAAAGCATGGTTAATCCCAGTTCTGCCGCTGCCGATTGTACACCCCATGCAACGGATAATACCCGATTGTCGTTCGTTTGTTGTTCAATCATAAACTGAACCAATCCAAATACAAACATCTTAGCAAGTAATGCTATAATCCATGAAATGATTCCTATCAAAAACCACTGCATACGAACTGCATCCGAGTAAATACTCCAGGTAGTAAAACCTAACGCTATCAACGTTAAAACCTGCATCGGCCTGCTCTTCCTGAATACGTACATTCCTTCTTTCATAATAAAGCGAACGCAAGATACCTTCTAAATACCTTAGGTATATGATTGAATGCACCTATAATCCTCAATGGATGTCTGTACGGGGATGAAAAAATCATCTTGTTTTACTTTAAAGCAATATACTTACACACATTTATATAATTATTTTTGTGGATAAGACGTGGAATCCGTACTGTAATTATATATAAATCAGTATATTATAAGTGTATATCGGTACAAATGGATAAATGTTAAAATCTTCTAATTGTTTTAAATCTGTGTATTATGTTTAAGTTTTTATTACTTTTGTTAAACAAACAAATAAACGTAAAACAATTAAGTATGAAAAAGGTAAAACAATTCAGCAAGTTATTATTGCCGGTTTTAGCATTGGGTTTTTTCACATCCTGCAGCGATGATGATGATGATACCCCACCGGCCACAGCCAAAGTTTCAGTTACACATGCTTCTCCCGGCTCTCCGGCAGTTGACATCTACGTGGATGGCACGAAGGTTACTACCACTCAGTTGAGCTACTCAAACACCAGCGGTGCTTCAGGCAACCCCTACCTAACAGTAAATGCCGGTACCCGCAACATTAAAGTATCTCCTAACGGTACTTTGAATGTAATTGATGCCAATGTACCATTTGCAGCAAACAACGCTTACAGTGTATTCGCTTATGATGTACTGGGTAGCGGTACTACCTTGAGAGCACTGGTTCTCGGAGATGATTTAACAGCTCCTGCTGCCGGAAAAGCCCACATCCGTTTCCTGCATCTGTCACCTGATGCTCCTAACGTGGACATCGAACTGGCAAGAACCGGTGCATCTTCCATCAACCTGACGAATATTCCTTACGTAGGACCCACTCCGGCAGCGAACCTGAACGTGTTTACTCCGATAGATGCTGGTGACTACACTGTAAATGTAAGAGCAGCAGGTACTTCTCCGGTTGTACTCACTGCCCCACTCACTTTTACCGCAGGTAAAATCTATACTATTTATGCAAGAGGTTTACTGGCCAATGGCGTAGGCACTGCCGATGGTTTAGGAGCTTCTGTTATACTGCACAACTAAGTTTTTTTGGGATTTCATAATTGAAGGTGGTCAGTTTAATCCGTGCCTTTTTCTTACCCGTTCTACAAAAGGGGATGTTTTTACATCCTCTTTTTTTTTGCCCCACATCTGGATATAATCATGCAGACTAAAGTGCTTCATTAACCATGTGAATGAAGCGAACGAATAATAAATGCCCATCCTTCTCGGATGAGCATTCGGTTCATCTTTTTTTCATTCATAGTTATTGTGCCAGTGAAATCCTCACCTGCACACCGGCCCGCGTATTGATGGTTGGCGCACTTGATGAAATATAAGGGGTTACCCGGCGTTGATCGAAATAGAGTTTAATATTGATCCGGTTGTTGAGGAAGTAATCAATAGTAGGACTAATCGTTATCTCCTTGCTTCCGCCGGTGGCAAAGTTATTATCCTGATCTAACCGGCTGTTGGCATTCACGTTGTCGCGTATACGAAAATCAATCCTGAAATTGATTTCATTATCGAGTTTTCCTTTTCCATCCTTATCGAGGAACTTAGGCAGTTTTAATCCACCCAGCAGTTTCAATCCCCGCTTTCTGAAACCACCTCCAATTACAAATTCTGTGGAGCGCACCTCACTCAACTGATAATCGTAAAGGCTCAAACTCAGCTGACGCGATTTAGAATATTCAAATCGCAACTGCAACTGGTTCTTCGTCATGAAATCGAATCCGATCAATGGTGAAAACTGCTCCTGGATGGTTACGTTCGGCACTAGGAAATACGGTACAAAGTTCCCCGACACTGTATCAATAAATGAAGGATATCCAAACTGCGATACATCCTGATACAACAGCGCAGATGTAAATCCGTTCATACTGAGGTTACCCGTATACCCGTGAGTAATATTAAAGGAGTTGAAAATTTTCTCAATGGGTTTAATCCGCGTTAATCCGCTGTAATCAAGCTTCCAGTTTGGTTTGGGCAGGATTGACCGGAACGGATTGGAACGAATATTCGGATTGCTTTGTTTAATCAATCCCACTTTATTCGGGTCTTGACCGGTGTATGCTGCAATGAATGAGGGTATCAACACATCCACGGCATACTTACCATATCCCACATAATAACCATCCGGATTCACAGTACCACCCGTGTACGGATTCAGTTGTCCGAGTCTTTGCGACAAGATGATACGGTTATCCTGGAATGTTTTAAATGTTTCTGATACCCGGTTGGGATCGAACTTTCCAAACAAGGTTTTAAACGCGATGTAGCTTACATCAAATCCACCCCCTGCATAGGGGTTCAGGTGCATGAACTTGCGATCGGTTCCACCCGATGTATCAATATAGCGGAAGGTTTCACTGTAGTTTTTGGTAAAAGTTTTATTCAGGTTCACCGTAATCATTAAATCACGCACGGGTTCAATCTGCGCAGATAAAGTAATGCGCTGATCAAAATTTTGCTGGAACATGGAGTTGAAATTCGTATCCAGTGTGATCACTCCCTGACGCGCCTTTCGGTTCAGCCAGTTGGTATCGGGCTGATATCCCATAATAAAATCAAAACCCGGTTGCATGCTGCCGAAGTTCATACCAACGTGCTTCGTACTGTCCATGTAGCCCGGCAACCTGGTATTTCCGGTTTCTGCAATCGTGAAGTTGGCCTGCTTCACACTGGTGAGTAGCTTACCCAATATTTTTTGTCCGGTACCCACATACGGCTTCGCGGTTTTATCTACAATGCGTTTCGTGCGCACCACACGCTTCCCGCTTTTCAGGGTGATGGAATCTTTCACCTTGGTTACCCGGTTGCGCCATTTGTCGCGATCTTCAATATTGGATGGTGCATCGAGTTGTTGAATCCACTTTGATTTCTGATACAATCTGGTAAAATCCAGTTGTACAGTGGCTTCCCGCTGCTGGCCATTCTCTAGGAAGTTACCCAACTCTACTGCCAGTCGGCTGGCACCAATCCAACGGTAACTGGCCTGATATTTCAGGTTGATGGTTGTCCAATCGAGCAGCGGAATCTTTTGAGTAGGCAGAGTGTACGATAAGTTCACCGTTTGATTGAACAAGGTGTTCCTTCCTCCCCTCAACAAATTACGACGGATGGTATCGCGTTTTTCCCTGGTATCTATGCGGCCGTCGGGTTCATCAATGCGAGAGTTGTTGGTAGCCATATAATCCATCGTAATGGATCGGGTGAAATTCCATCGAACAATATAATCCCGCTGGAAGGTGAAATACTTATCATAGGTTTCCGGAATCTCATACTTGGAAGCCCCGATACTGCGTGGGCGAATCGCTCCGAACTGCCGGCTCAAATCAGCACGGAAACTCAATTGCGATGGTACATAGTTAAAATTGAAATCCTTAATTACATCCAGCCATTTCGTTTTAGTATTCTTGAGCATTTTTTTGAAAGGCTCAATGTATTTAGGTTGAGGAGCAAAGTTATAGCCCAGGGCTCCCCGGTGCCGGGTTACTTCATTTTTTTCTATCAGCGGATTATGGCTTTCCGTTTTAATGTAAGAGTAGCTGACATCCACATTTTCAATGTCATATATTTTCGGCGCCTTTCCGTTCGTTTTGTTCTTTTTTACATTGGTAAAGTTCAATGTTTTGATTGACACAAAATCAACGGCCGCATCGCGTATCGAGTCCCGATCCGATCGGGTAGTATTTCGAAGTTTATCCTTTAAACGAATATCAAGATCATACGGATCGTATTCAGGTGTGCTCACTGCCTGCGAATAACTCGCGAATACCGGAATAGACATGCCCACTTTCTTGGGTATCAGTTTACCCAATTCAAGATTTGCAGCAATATCAAACTGGAAGAAGTCATCGCGGTAGCGCTCATTGATTCTTTGTTCAAGCGTTCCAAAACCATGACTGTGTGCATTGGCAGATAGTGACAATGTTCCCAGATCTGCCAGGTTCACATCTACCCTGGCCAGTGCTGCCCAGCCCCCGGTTTCATCAATTGATGAAAGCCTTAGCTCATTCACCCACATCTCACCACAGGCCGAAACCAGGTTGGTGTTCTCCACTCCAATCAATATACCCCTGATTTCTGCCAGATTCGGATTACCCATTACCGAGTACACGTGACCGTTAGCCTGCAGTTGCCGGAAGATCTGTACCAGGGAAGTTTGTGATAAGTTCCTGGCTTGTTTCAGTTTAGTAAGTATATTCAAATCTACCTCCAGTGAGTTGGCAGGGTTCCATAAAGTATCGTTATAGATGTCTGAGTCAGGATTCAGGTTACCGGCTGTAAGAGGTGTAGGGATGAGTGGAATACGGATCTCGTAATAGTTATTTACAAAGTCGGTTCCTAAACGAATAATGGCGGTAAGATCTCGGTCGTTGAACGGAACCGGGGCTTTATCGGCATTCTCCAGGTGAACATACATGGAGAGTTTCTTAAATTGACGGAGGTCGCGGTTGGCAAATGTCTGGAACACCGCTTTTACATCCTCCTTAGGTAAATTACAGAACTGCAGGGTCATGGCCTGTTCATTCAGCAATAAGTTCACCCCGTTGTTGCTGAGGGTTTGTACCCGCTGAATTTCTCTGGGCGTACGATATGGTAAAGGTACACGACGATCATTTTCCTCAATGTTCACCGCACCCACGTTCAACTGCGCTGTGCTGGCAGGTGTATATAACCCGGTAGAATCTACACTATACTGAAACTTACGCCAGATATTGCGGGCCAGTTGCAGCTGACCGAAGCGGAGCACTACGCTGTCTTCGAAATCAGTCATGTACATGCGTATGAAACGAATGGATTTAAAATCCGGAATGTTTCCTACTTTTCTGTTGTAACTGCCAATGGGAATACGGAACTGATACCATGTTTCAGTACGTTGTGTACCGTTTTGCAGATTCACGGTTACCTGCTTTTTATCTACAATGTAATTATTGCCAATCTCCATAACAGCTGAGGTGGAAGGCTGCAAATCCATCACGTATTGAAAATACTCCTCCGTTTCATTCAATGTATTATCCCGGTTGAGTTCTTCTGAATCAGGATACAGTGTAGCAGCTGTTGAGAACTGGCCACCATCATTGATAGGTGAGTTCCCCTGCTGATTGTTGAAGTTCTTATAACGTTCAAGGATACCCGAAGTTGAAGAAAACTGACTGTTTCTATAGTGCACATAATTATCAGAAGAAGGGTCGCTCAATGCCTGTTGGTACAATATAGAGCCCGAACCAAAATTGGTTAACAGTTCATCCAGGTATTGCTGGCGCAGCACGGCTTCACCTTCATCGTTCATACCGTCGAATCCAAGATCCTGAAACACCCTGTCTTCCGGAATGTTACTAAATGCATTCGTAACCTGAATCGGGTTGCGGGGAACCTTACCCCATACGGTAGTATCCATGGGAGCCGGCGCATTCGGTGTGGCCAGTCCGTTTTCGTAAAAACGCCTTCCGTCTTTCAATACATCTTCCGAAATATTACCGAGGTTAAAATACAATTTACCTCCGGAGGAAGATGGATTCAAAATAAAAGGATCCTGCACCCAGCCCTCTATAAATTCAATGTTTCCGGTTTCAAAATCAGGCTGATCGATACTGCGCATCAATCCTCCGAAATTCTCGCGTGGATTCAGGAATCTACCATCTGCCCCTATGCGTGCAGGTGAGGTTTCAAAATTATACGGACCCCGTTCAGAGGGATAGTATGCCAGATCAAATGTAACCAGCTGACTTTCTCCAAAGCCGGTGGTACGCTGAGGGAAAATTTCCTTTTGATAAACCGGACGGGTACGCGGGTCGCTCACCAGGTTGGGATCAGAAATAGGATTGTTGTTGGAGTTGATTTGTTGTAACACCTGCTCAATCTGATACCAAGCGAGTTTTGCCCGCTTCTTTCCATAATCCAGATTATTGGTGAGGTCTGCTTCCGGGAACAGTTCAACTCCGTTGGCATCGGTGGCACCGGAAGGTACTGATGCCATGGCCCAACTGATGGGCGGGAAACGCAAATCAATTCCCGATTTGCTTCCTTCAAAATCATCGATATACACCAACCCTTCACTGCCTCGTCCGATCTGCGGAGCATGCCCCGGTTTCAGGTAGGCGCCTTCTGCATATACATTCACGCTGGAAGGAGCTGTGGTGCTGTACACCGGAAGTTTGTCGAGTATCTTGGTCAGCCGCGGAAGATCTTTCCGGTAGTTCATATCCAACCCGTACATGGTATTGCGGATAGGATCTTCGTTGAGGTTCACCTTGGTAAAGAACGGACGCTCACTCAACCGCACTATGGTACCTCCGAAAGAGAGTTGCTCGTTGGCTTTATTCTTCGCCATATAATCCAGTCGCAACCCGAGATACGATCTTTGTTGCAATCCGAAACTGGCATTGTTTTCAAAGTTCACCTGCACCGGTAAACCCGCGGTGAGTATGGCCTGATTGGTAATTTTTATGGTTCCAAGATCATAGTTGATATCATAGTCTACCCCTTCCTGTAAGGTTCTTCCTCCTGCCAGTACAGTAACCGAACCTACCGGTATATTGTATCCGATACTGATGTCTGCACTGCCCGATGTTTTAGCGGTACCTTTCAGCACAAAGCGGTTGAGGTTGGGATACTGCTGAGCCACAGCCTTGATGGAATCATACAACGCATAAAATAAGGTGTCTTTTACTTCCGGCGGTGGAGGAGTTGCGAGGTAAATCTGATTGGCCAAATCTCTTCCGAAAGGCTCCAGCACCGGAAACATCACCCGGCTATACTCCGACAATACCGTAAACCCTTCCACGTAATCAAATACACCATCGGGCTGCGGATCTAACTGGCTATTCAGCCGGTCGAGGTTCAGCAACGAAATAATCGGTGCGCCCAGGTTTTTATCCCCGTAGGGCACGTAACGCTTATCACCCAAACCGGGTTCCTGATACAACACATCCAGTTTAAAATCAACCGGAGTTAACACCCCATACCCTACTGAGTACACATTCTTCATCATCCAGTTCCAGATAGGTAATGTGGGGCGTTGTGATGTGGCTTTCAATAATTTAAGAAACAACACTTTTTGTGTGGCAGAGGCACTGTCTGGCGGCACATCCTGAGAAAACTCTCCTACCTGATACACCCTGCCATTAAATGAATATTGATAAGCTACTGCCAGTACTTCATCGGTTTGCAGCGGCTGGCTCAGTGATAAGGTACCAATCTGACGGTTATAAATATATTGAGTGGAATCGAGTTTACGGGCGAAGGTTTTCTCAAAATCTTGCACCGGACTCAACCCGATATTTCTGAGGTTATTGAACACCAGTGCCGGATTACGTGCATCGGGCTGGCCCAACACTTTACTGTACAAATCATTGGTTCCGTTCGAAGGTGCCTGAATACCGGTGAGCACATTGATAGTGGGCGGAGGCAAATACGGTTCAAACTCACCCAGGTCCATCAAACCCACCACATCCCGGGTTTCGGTGGTAGTACCCATGCGGTTGGTTACCCATACCTCGAGGCGTAGAATTTGAAACGGACTAGTAATAGCCGGGAGATTGCGCATCAACTGATTGTAATTATCCCTGAAGTACTCTCCCAGCAGGAAGTGACGGTTTTCTTCATACTCATCCGCCTTCACCTCAAACCGCTGTGCGGCAGCTCCACCTTCCAGATTTACCTGCTGGCGTTGCGATCGTTGATTGGCGAGTACCGTGGTGATGTATAACTTTCCAAACTGCAATTGCGTTTTCAAACCAAACAACTGCTGTGCACCGGGGATCAGTGTTCCACGCGCCGGAAAACTCACGTTCCCCGCTTCGAAGCGCTTGAGGATTTCATCATCTCCACCGGTATAATCCAACTTCAGCTGATTATCCAAATCGAAATTGGCCAGTGTATTATAATTGATCGGAAATTTAAGTTTGTCGCCAATGTTCGCGTTCACGTTCATCTGTGCATTCATGTTGAAATCAAGTCCACCGTTATTTCTCGCCCGTTCAGGTAAGGTAGGATTATTGATTTTCTGTCCCTGATAACCGGCGGTGATATCCACATTCCCTTGCGGATTGATTTCAATTTTACCGGTACCGAACAGTCGGTTAAAGAAACGGTCAGACAATGAAATTTTAGGTTTCACATATTTTCCGCGATTCAGGATGCTGGTAATATTGGCGCGCTGGCGGAAATATTCATCTTCAGCCTGACGGTTACGCATATCCCAGAATTCTTCAAAAGAGTACGTAGTGGGAACCCTGTAGTAACGGTTACCGATTTTTTCGTAAATGATGTAGCGGCGGGTGGATGGGTCGTACACCACTGAATCGGTGATGTTGGATGGTTTGCTGAGGCTGATGCCACTGTTGCCGGCCGACATAAAATCACCCCGGTGATCTTTGATGGGATAGGGTAACCCACCCACAGGCACAGTGTCCTGTTGAGTGGAAGCGAGGTTCAAAACAGATGCGTTTGCCCCGGACGAAAACAACAAAGCCAATAAAATGACCAATAACAACTTTGGAAAAGTGTTATCCGTCAACCTTCTGATAAGCAACATCCAGTAAAAAAATTAGAGTAGTATTTTCGTCAAATGGCTTTCAATGCTTTTTTAATCAAATCCTCTAAGTGGTTTATTTGTGGCTCTTGTTTGATGACTTTTTGTACGGCCTGTTCTGCCATATTTTTTGCAATCCCCAATGCCATAAGTGCCTGAACTGCATCGAGTTGTTGCGGATTTCCGACAGCTTTGGGCTGCTCATCGCTACCTGCTGCCCATTTGGCCACTTTATCCCTCAGCTCCAGCACCAGTCGCTCGGCCGTCTTCTTTCCTATTCCTTTAACGCTTTCCAGTAGCTTCACATTGCCCTGCTGAATGGCTTTTACCACTTCTTCGGGGCGAATATAAGACAACATCATACGTGCGGTAGCTGCACCAACCCCCGAAACACTGATTAATTGCAGAAAGATATCCTTTTCTACGGGGTCGGCAAAGCCGTAAAGCACATTTCCGTCTTCTTTCACCTGTAACCAGGTATAAATTTTTCCGGATGATTTATCCTGAATGGACGCATAAGTATGAAGGCTGATATTCACCTCAAATCCAATACCATTGATATCTATATGAATCAAGGCAGGACTTTTAAACGTAAATTGTCCATTTAGGTAAGCGTACATAATTCACCCGAATGGACGAAAATAAGTATATTTTCAGTGACTACATAACGAAAATAGGAACAATCCATTTTTATATTAATTTTACTCTTCTTAGAAGGATACAGATAAACAACAGATTATGTCAAAAATTACGGCCGCTATTACCTGTGTAGGCGGATATGTTCCCGAATACCGGTTAACCAACAGTATTCTGGAAACCATGGTAGATACGAATGATGAATGGATTAGAACACGAACCGGCATCAGCGAGAGGAGAATATTAAAAGGAGAAGGATTGGGTAGTAGTGATATGGGGGTGGAAGCCGTAAAAGAAATCTTCCAAAAAAGCAAGGTAAAACCCGAAGAAATTGAATGCCTGATCTGTGCTACCGTAACACCGGATATGATGTTTCCGGCTACGGCCAATATTATATGTGATAAAGCGGGCATCAACAATGCCTTCAGTTATGATGTAGAAGCGGCCTGTTCGGGTTTGTTATATGCACTCACCACCGGAGCAGCGCTGATTGAAAGCGGACGTTATAAAAAAGTAATTGTGGTGGGGGTTGATAAAATGAGTAGCATCATTGATTATACCGACCGCGCTACCTGTATCATTTTTGGTGATGGTGCCGGTGCCCTCCTCCTCGAAGCCAACGAAGAAGGATATGGCATACAGGACAGCATATTAAAATCAGACGGCAGCGGCCGGAAGTACCTGCACATGAAAGCCGGAGGGTCCGTAAAACCCGCATCCGCAGAAACTGTGGCTGCCAAAGAGCATTATGTGTATCAGGAAGGTCAGGCTGTGTTCAAATTCGCGGTGAAAGGAATGGCAGATGTGAGTTATGAATTGATGCAGCGCAATAACCTCACCGCCGACGATATCGCCTGGCTGGTGCCGCATCAGGCCAATCTCCGCATTATTGAAGCTACGGCTAACCGCATGAACCTGCCACACGAAAAAGTGATGATCAACATCCAGAAGTATGGCAATACAACCGGCGGTACCATCCCTCTGTGTTTATGGGATTGGGAAAAGCAGTTGAAAAAAGGAGATAACATTATCCTGGCTGCTTTCGGAGGCGGATTTACCTGGGGAGCCACCTGGGTGAAATGGGCATATAACGGTTAAGCATAAACGTACCTTATATTAACTACCGATGAAAAATTTAATTCTACTGATGCTCCTGTGGTGTGTTGCCCCTGCTGCATCGGCACAATTCAATCGGCACATCATTTATTTTACCAATAAGGGGTTTAATCCGCATACGCTGGACCAGCCCCTCACCTATCTCTCACAACGGTCAATCGACCGGCGCACCCGGTATAACATTGCACTCGACAGTACCGACTTACCCATCACCCCCGATTACTTAAACGCCGTAGCCTCGGTGAGCAATGTAACCATACTGGGATGGTCTAAATGGCTGAATGCTGTAGCCATTCGCACTACAGATCCGGCAGCACTCGCCACCATTGAATCGATGCCTTTTGTACGATCTGTGGCACCGGTTGCTTCAAGGCCTGCTGCCACATCTGTAACACCCGATAAATTTGCTGAACGCGCACCCTTACCTGATCTAACCCCCACGCACAGACGAAACCAAAACACCCAGAACGATTTTTTTGATTATGGCAGTTGGGGTGGCATGGTACAACTGCACCGGGGTTCATTCCTGCACAACTATGGTTTTCGGGGGCAAAACGTTCAAATTGCGTTTATGGATGCGGGTTATTTCAAATACCTTGATATTCCCACCTTCGACAGCGCCAGAACCAACAATCGGATTCTTGAAACCTGGGATTTTGTAAAACAGGAAAGCTCAGTAAATGAAGATCATGTACACGGTATGCAATGCCTCAGTACCGTAGCCGCATATATGCCGGGTGTGTTTGTAGGTACGGCACCCGAAGCATCTTTTTATCTCTATCGTACAGAAGAAGCCGCCACAGAATATCCGATTGAGTTGCTCTACCTCGCTGCAGGCTATGAACGTGCCGATAGTGCCGGTGCAGATGTAACCTCTACCTCACTGGGTTATTCACGTTACGACCATCCCTCGTTTGATCATACCTATGCCGACATGGATGGCAATACCACTATGGGGGCCATTGCAGCTGATATGGGCGCAAAAAAAGGAATGTTGATGGTGGTGGCTGCCGGCAATGAAGGCAACGGCAGTTGGAAGTTTATTACCACCCCGGGAGATGCAGACAGTGTGCTAACCGTAGGTGCAGTAAATACCGACCGACAAGTAGCAGGGTTTAGTTCGTACGGGCCTACCAGTGACGGACAAATAAAGCCCACCTTATCAGCCGTTGGCTGGGGAGCGGCTGTGGCCAGTCATATCACCGGGGAACCCTATCCCTCCAACGGTACTTCTTTTGCCTGTCCGAATTTAGCAGGCATCGCCTCCTGTTTATGGCAAGCCTTTCCCGAGGTAAACAACATGCAACTCATCGAAGCACTAAAAATATCTGCTCATCAGTACTCCACTCCCGACGACCGGCAGGGATACGGTATACCCGATGTTCAAAAAGCATTTGTACAGTTACATCAACAATTCTACAGTCAGCAATTCAGCCTCAATGGTTGTTACACCCAAATGCAACTGCAACTCAAACAGGGAGATGGCATGGATGTACGGATTGAGCGGAAAGCCCCGGGAGAATCAGGCTTTTCGGTAATACAAACCATTGCGGGCAACGGGCCGTTTTCCATGCGCCAGTATGCACTGCAGGATGACGTACGGTTGCTGCCCGAAGGAAATATTGAATACCGCGTATCCATGCAGTTGGGAAGCGATACTACCTATGCACTGGATTCATTTTCAGTAACACATCAACTCTCCTGCACCATCACTGAAAATGAAGTTCAGGTGTATCCTAATCCGTTTGAAAGTGATTTGCAAATCAGACTGGCGCTACTTGAAAACACTAAAGTACAAGTGTTGCTGGTGAATGCACTCGGACAGGTAGTGTTGAAAAACGAAAAAACACTGAATGCGGGAAGAGTGCTGCATACTCTGCCCGTGCAACAGTTGTCGAAGGGTACATATTACCTGACTGTTTTCCTGAATGGCAAGAAGGTGTATAGCCAGCCAGTATTAAAATAGCTTTTCAAACACGGCCGCAAACAGTGTGTCGGCCTGCATTTCATATCCTTTGAGGTATTGGGCGTTCAGCAACCTGGCCCGGGGCTGTTGTGATATAAACTCAACTACTGCTTCATTTTCTGATGCAAATACAGAACAGGTGATGTATACCATCCACCCACCCGGCTTCAGTTGTTCCCATACATGCCGGACAATCTGTTGCTGCTTCTGTTGGTATGCCTGAATTTCTTTTTCATTGAAAAAATACAATTGTTCGGGAGTTCTTGCCCATGTACCACTTCCGGTACACGGTGCATCGCAAAGGATGATGTCAAACATTTCCGAAATACCGTGCCGGGGTTGTGTTACATCCGCAACTGAGGCATGATACACCGGCACCCTGGCCTGCTGCAACCGCTCCTTCAGTTTTTGCAGTATGCCCTGCCGTATATCGGTAACGGTTAAACGCATTTCCCCCTGCAGCACATCAAACATCAGGATAGATTTTCCACCACTGGCGGCACAACAATCCCATACCGTATACACCTTGTCCTGCTGAAGGTGTTCCGCTAATCCATCCAGCACCCGTGCCGACTGCAGATCCTGCACCACCGCTTCATGATTCAGATTCAACACATCCTGCACTTTAACGGCAGCGGGTAAACGAAGTATCTGATTGTCCTCCTCCCGGTACGGCAAACCCGCATTTCCGAGTTTCTGTATCACTCCCTTCCACTTACCCAGCCGCACCCGCAGGAACACATCGGGTTGCTTTAAAAAAGACAATGAAAACAAGGGCCGGTCTATTTCGGATGAAACGTGCGAAAAAAAGGGAAACAGCTTTTCAACCTGTAGCTGCAGGAAAGTAAGTTTTTCCGCTGTCGTTAAATGGATTTTAGAATTCCATTCCGGACGATGAATTTCTAAAAAAGGACTGGGGTGCGTGTTGCATAGAAATTCACCCATACAGATTTTATCATTCACCTCTCCTGCTGCCAGATGAGCCACGCGGTAGTACTGATAACACAGGGCCGACAATGCCTTGCGGTCTTTCGAACCATACTTCTTATGCTGCGCAAAAAACTGTTTGAGAAATGCCGACAGAGGAACATCTCCCCGGAATGATTGAATAATCTTTTCAGCAGTGCGCAGGTATGAATGATACTTACTCATAAAAAAAAGACCGGCAGAACCGGTCAGAAAATATTTATCACCTGTTTTTTATACTTCAAGCAACACATCCATAGGGTCTTTACCCATCAGCAGCAATTCAGGTTTTTCAAGCATTTGCTTAACGGTTACCAGGAAGCCTACAGATTCTCTTCCATCAATAATGCGATGATCGTAACTGAGGGCTACGTACATCATCGGCTTAATCACTACCTGTCCGTTTACCGCCATCGGGCGTTCCACAATATTGTGCATGCCCAGGATAGCACTCTGCGGAATATTGATAATAGGTGTACTCATCATCGAACCAAAAATACCGCCATTGGTGATGGTAAAGGTTCCGCCCGACATTTCCTCCACGGTTAATTTATTGTTGCGCGCCTTGGTGGCGAGATCCAGTACAGCCGCTTCAATTTCAGCCATACCGAGGCTTTCAGCATTTCTGATCACGGGTACTACCAGTCCTTTGGGGCCACTAACGGCAATGGATATGTCGCAATAATCATGCAACACAATATTCTCTCCATCGATATACGCATTCACACTCGGATACTTCTGAAGGGCATAACAACAAGCCTTGGTAAAGAAACTCATAAAGCCCAAGCCCACACCATGCACTTCCTTGAATTTATCTTTATACTTCTTACGCAATTCCATAATCGGCCCCATGTCTACTTCATTGAATGTAGTGAGCATGGCGGTGGCGTTCTTGGCCTCCACCAAACGGCGAGAAATGGTTTTGCGCAGGTTGCTCATCTTTTCCGTCTTCTCTTCCCTGCTGAACAAGGTACCAGCCGGGCGTCCGGGGTTGCTCAATGCATGCAATACATCCTGCTTGGTAATTTTTCCATGACTGCCGGATGCCTGAATTTTTTTTGTGTCAATTTTTTTATCCGCAATGATGGCTGCAGCTACCGGGGTTGCTTTTACAGTGGTGGCAGGTTCAGCAGCAGGAGCAGCGGGTTTTTCTTTAACCGGCTCAGCAGCGGGGGCTTTTTCACGTGGGGTCTCCGCCTGAGGGGCAGGTGCCGGAGCATCCGTATCGATACTGCAGATAATATCTCCAATAGCTAATGTATCTCCTTCGGCTGCAATGTATTTTACCGCACCGGCCTGTTCTGCATTCACTTCAAAGGTTGCCTTCTCACTTTCCAGTTCAGCAATAACGGCATCGCGCTCTGCATAACCGCCATCGGGAATCAACCATTTCACCAGCGTAACTTCATTGATACTTTCACCAACCGTAGGAACTTTTACTTCAATAGCCATGATGAGATTTTAATAGAATGCAAATTTGCGTAAAAACAACCATTATTAAAAACCGAATTTGCAGGAAGCACACATAAAAAAAGAGCCTCATAAGAGGCCCGCAATATTTATCCTAAAAACGACTTCAGCATTTCACAACGCGAAGTGCTTCGTAGCCGGGTGATGGCTTTGTCTTTTATCTGACGTACCCGTTCTCTGGTTAAGTGAAAACGTTCACCAATATCTTCCAGACTCAGCGGATGATCTATGCCGATTCCGAAAAAATACTGAATCACTTCACGCTGGCGATCGGTTAAGATGCTCAGGGAACGCTCTATTTCCATTTTCAGCGAATCACGGATGGCCAGATCACTGTCGGCTTCCGGTGCATCCCGGTTCACCAGCACATCAATCAATGTACCTTCCTCTCCTTCAGACAGCGGCTGATCCATACTTACATGCCTTGCAGCAACTCCCAGCGTGGCGGCCACTTCTTCCGTTTCAATATCCAGAAACATCGCCAGTTCTTCCGGCGTAGGTTCCCTTTCAAACTCCTGCTCCAGTTGCGAATAGGCTTTACTGATGCGGTTGGTTAATCCCACCTTATTCAGCGGCAAACGAACAATGCGCGATTGCTCTGCCAATGCCTGTAAGATACTTTGGCGTATCCACCATACAGCATACGAAATGAATTTGAAGCCACGCGTTTCATCAAAACGCTGCGCAGCCTTAATTAAACCCAGATTTCCCTCATTGATTAAATCAGGTAAGGTTAACCCCTGGTTCTGGTACTGCTTGGCAACAGATACTACAAATCGCAAATTGGCTTTGGTGAGTTTCTCCAGTGCGGCCTGATCGCCGTTGCGGATTCTTTCTGCCAGTTTAACTTCTTCTTCGGCAGAAATCAATTCTACTTTTCCGATTTCCTGTAGGTACTTTTCGAGGCTCTGACTTTCACGGTTAGTGATAGACTTCGTTATTTTCAGCTGACGCATACTCATAAGCGGTGATTTTGGGTTAATGGTTTTATACTAGGGTCGGATTTGGCCAACTGTGTTGACGGAATGTTAAAATTCCGGATGTAATTTAAACTAATTATAATATGTTCCAAAAAAATTTTTTTTGAGCCTCAACAGGCCTGTATGATTAAACTATTTTTCAATGTGACTATATAACTAAAAAAGAAGGGTAAATATTTTGTGAGGTGGATTATTTTTCTATAATTGCATCATTGAAGGTTTAAGATTATACGATGAGTAAGAAAGTATTATATACGCTCGAATATCCTGTTCGCTGTTCACCCGGAATTTTATTCGAATTTTTAAGTCAGCCCTCGGGTTTACAGGAATGGTTTGCCGATGCCGTAGATGAAAAAGACGGTGTGTACAGCTTTTCATGGAATGGAACGACTGAATTGGCCGATCTGCTGGAAATGGAAGAAAATAAGTTTATCCGCTTTCGCTGGAAACATATGGCCAAAGACGAATACTTTGAATTTTGTATTGATAAATCTGAAGTTACCAATCAGACTATTTTGGTGATCAAGGATTTTGCCGATAAAAAAGAAATCAAAGATCAAAGTCAGCTGTGGGAATACCAGGTGAAAGACCTCTTCCACCGAATCGGCAGTTAACGCATCGCTGTTTTTCCTCCCCATTATAACCTGAAGGGTACCTGTTCGATGAACAGAAAGGGTTATTTTTGTACACCCTGACAAGTATAAGCAGGTTTGCATGATAAAGAAGTTAGACAAGCTGGTATTGAAATCGTTCATCGGACCGTTTATCGCCACGTTTTTCATTACCTGGTTTGTACTGATGATGCAGATTTTGTGGAAGTATGTGGATGACCTGGTAGGAAAAGGACTTGATTTTGCCACCATTGGTCAGTTTCTCTGGTATGCCAGCGCTTCCCTGCTTGTACTCGCATTACCCATTGCTATTCTCATAGCATCCATCATGGCCTTCGGTAACCTCGGCGAATCTTTTGAACTGGTTGCCGTGAAATCTTCCGGAATTTCTTTACTGCGCTTCATGAAACCGCTGATTATAGTGGCCATTCTGCTCAGTGGTGTGTCTTTTATTTTTGGCAATCACATCATACCGGTGGCCAACCTGAAATTTGCGGCCTTATACAACGACATCTTTTATAAAAAGCCTGCCTTCGATTTAAAGGAGGGTGTTTTCTTCGGACATATTCCCAACTACGCCATCAAAGTAGATAAAAAAGACCGCGACGGTAAAACCATCCACGGTGTGCTGATTTATGAACACGGCAACCCGTTGCAGGATAATTCCATTATTGCTGAAAAAGGCGTGATGAGTGTTTCGCCCGACAACAACTATCTTGAATTTCACCTGATGAACGGAAACCGGTATCAGGAAAGAGGTTTCCCCGGAGACAGCACCACAGAGTTCATACGCCTGAGTTTTAAATCCTTCAAAAAACTATTCGACCTCACCTCACTGAAAAAAGCCAATACCAGTGATAGCCTGTATAAGGGCGGACAAAAAATGCTGAGTGCGCGGCAACTGAACCGGAATATCGACTCCCTGCAACACCTGAGAGATACCGCCGTGTACTATCGAAAAAGTGTGGTGGATTATAATCTTCCTTATTTGCGTGTATCCGACAGCGTGAGTAAGGATAAAATGATTCACGTTACAGCCGGCATCATTCCCGATTCATTACAGAAAGCCATCTATAGCCGTTCCTACCATATTGCGGGTGATATCCGTAACTTTATGGCATTCAATATCACGGAAACCAAATCAACCCTGGATCAAATCCGCATGACGAAAATGGAATGGCACAGAAAATATGCTATGTCTTTCGCCTGCTTGATTCTGTTTTTCATCGGCGCACCCCTCGGTTCGATTATTCGCAAAGGTGGTTTTGGAATGCCCCTGGTGGTAGCCATCGTTTTCTTCCTGATCTTTCACCTGCTGAATATGTTTGGAGAGAAATTTGTTCGGGAAGATATTACCAGTCCGTTTCTGGGTATGTGGTTGTCGGTGCTGGTACTCACCCCCATCGGTGCATTGCTTACCTACAAGGCGATGACCGATTCCCAGGTGTTCAATAAAGAAGCGTACACACGATTTGCAAAACGGATTAAAAAAATATTCATTCAATCATCCAAATAAATTATATCAATATGCCACAGTATAACAGAAGAAAATTTTTAGGCAGCGGATTGAAAGGACTGATGGTAGCGGGTGTTGCCACTGCAACTATCCCCGAATTGCTCTCGTCCTGTGCGCCGGCTAAAAAAGTAATCACTACCAGTTTCAAAACCGGAATGACACAGCAGCCGCTCCCCTATGCTTTCTCCGCGCTGGAAGATGTAATTGATACACAAACCATGGATATCCATTACAACCGTCATGCCGCAGGCTATTCGAAAAACCTGGTGGAAGCGGCCGCAGCCGAAGGCGTATCCTCCGAAACCAGCATGGAAGATTTGTTGCCGAACATTTCAAAGTATTCAACAAAAATGCGAAACAATGCCGGCGGACATTATAATCATGAACTGTTCTGGAAATGTATGCGCCCGAAGCGTGAACAAAATTTGCCTACCGGTACACTGTTGGCCGCTATTGAAAACACCTTTGGCTCGTTCGAACAATTTAAACTGCAATTTGCCAATGCAGCATCAGGCCGGTTTGGGAGCGGATGGGCATGGCTGTACTTAAACAATGCCAAAACGCTGATGATTGGCAGTACGCCCAATCAGGATAATCCCCTGATGAATGTAAGTGAAATTAAAGGCACTCCTCTGTTAGGACTGGATGTGTGGGAACATGCATACTATCTGAAATATCAGAACAAACGTGCTGATTACATCGCCAACTGGTGGAAAGTGGTAAACTGGGATTTTGTTTCTCAGCGATATGCAGCACTCATGGCCTGAAATATGACCGGTGGTACATCCACCCCATTAAAATAAACTATTTTCGTTCATCTAAATAAAACAGATTTATGCAGGTATGGAAAGATTATCAGGAAAAGAATAAAGACAACTTCCTGAACGAATTACTCGATTTATTACGCATCCCCAGCGTTAGCGCCAAATCAGAACATAAAGCCGATATGATGCGCTGTGCGGAGGCCGTGAAAAAAAGCTTACTCGATGCAGGGGCCGACAAAGCTGAAATTTATCCTACCGACGGACATCCGGTTGTGTATGGAGAAAAAATAATTGATCCCTCCAAACCCACGGTGCTGGTGTACGGGCACTACGATGTGCAACCGGCCGAGCCGCTGGAACTTTGGCATAGCGGGCCTTTTGATCCGGTGATTAAAGACGGTAAAATTTTCGCCCGCGGCAGTTGCGATGATAAAGGCCAATTCTACATGCACGTGAAGGCGCTGGAAACAATGGTGAAAACAAACACCCTGCCTACCAATATTAAATTTTGTATTGAAGGAGAAGAAGAAGTTGGCTCGCCCAACCTTGGAAAATTCATCACAGCACATAAAGAATTGCTGAAAGCAGATTGCATCCTGATCAGCGACAGCGCCATGATTAGTTTGGATACTCCCAGCATTGATATCGGTATGCGCGGACTCAGCTACATTGAAGTAGAAGTTACCGGCCCTAACCGCGACCTCCACAGCGGAGTGTACGGAGGTGCCGTGGCGAACCCAATCACCATCCTCGCGAAAATGATTGCGTCTTTGCATGATGAAAACAATCACATCACCATTCCCGGTTTCTACGATGATGTGGTTGAATCTTCTGCTGATGAAAGAGCGCTGCTGGCAAAAGCTCCTTATGATGAGGAAGAGTTTAAAAAAGACTTAGGCGTAAAAGCACTCTGGGGTGAAAAAGGATACACTACCAACGAAAGAACGGGCATCCGTCCAACCCTTGAACTCAACGGCATCTGGGGTGGATATATCGGCGAAGGAGCTAAAACAGTGTTGCCCTCCAAAGCATACGCCAAAATTTCTGCGCGTTTGGTACCCAATCAACAATCGGATAAAATAACTAAACTGCTAATTGACCATCTCGAAAAAAGCGCACCGCCGTACATCACATTAAAAGCGGAACTGCATCATGGAGGAGAGCCTTACATGACTCCCATCGACAGCAAAGCCTATCAGGCAGCGGCCAAAGCCATGAAAGCTACTTTTGGTAAAGATCCGATTCCGGTGCGTGGTGGAGGAAGTATCCCCATTTGTGCATTGTTCGAAAAAGAACTCGGCGTGAAAATAGTATTCATGGGATTTGGGTTAGACAGCGACAACCTGCATAGTCCGAATGAAAAATTCAACGTAGAGAACTTCTACAAAGGAATTGAAACCATTCCCTATTTTCATCAGTACTTCGCTGAAATGAAGTAATACAAAGTATAGAATCAATGGACAGGGAGCATATTTATGCTCCCTTCTTTTTTGGGGGATAATTCACCACACCGCGGCCCAGGTATATGTCGCGCAGAAATACTTTCATGGTATCACCGGGCTGAGTGATGTCTTTCACCAATCCGCCATTGAGCTCTTGCGGAACTTTTGTTTCATGCGGCTCTGCATACGGATCGTTGGGGAAAATAAAATCCATCAGCGAGTATACGTTTACGTCAGGTTCCTTGATGATGCAGTGTACATGTGCACGCGTCTTTTCTTCCGGATAGGCTCCGGGCATGTTCGTATAAATATAATACCGGCCGTCGGCATTGGTTTTTACCCATCCCCTGATGTATCCGTTCAGCGCTTCTGCTCCTGTAGCACCCGCACGTTTCGGATATACGCCCTGTGCATCAGTATGAAATACATACAGCAGTACATCCGCCGCGGGCCGGCCTGAAAAATCATGTATCACACCGGTTAGTAACATACGGTCTGCTTTACGCTCTTCAAACAATGGTAGTGTATCCGTATTCGTTAGTAAGTACTGATTCAGAAACTCATTATACCCATTGCAGTTGGGGCCACAAGGCCCACCGGCTATTTCAGGATGCTTGAGGCGTGTGTAATACTGATAATATACTGCCTGCCTGAAATCAGCGGAAACAGCATACCACACGGCCACTATGAATCCTGCAGCTACCACTACATACAGTACTTTTTTCATACAACGGCTCGAATGATGCTGTTAAAAAGCTGTAAAAATAATTCAGATTGAACCCACTCTTCACATGCTGTTCGTAAAATTGCTGCGCCTGAACATTTTTCACTAACTACTTTGCACATGAAGGTATTTATTTTTTTGAGTATTTTATTCAGTATAGCTTTATCGTCGCACGCCCAGCAAATTCCTTTGGATAAAAATGAATACAGCGACAGTTTGTATATCAGTGAAGTAGAGAAAAGTAAAAAACCTGCCAAAGTATTGCACGCAGAACCTTTGTACATTGATCTAATCAGAGATTTAGGTGCACGCAAAGGTGAAAAAGAATGGAATGTTGGCCTTGGGTTAACCGACAATAACCAGTACGACAAATACACAGCGCTGGTTGAATATGAATGGGCACCCATAGACCGATTGGGACTGGAAGTTGAACTGCCGTTCTCCTTCTATTATCCTACCGCCAGCCATACGAATGCACCGGCTAGCAAACTCAATAGTTTAAAGTTAGCTGCACAATACTCCTTCTTCGTTTCAGAAAAAAGCAAGACGTCGATGGCCATCGGGTACATTCATGAATTTGAACTCACCACATTTAACCGATACAAAAATCATAAGCTTGTAGAAGGAAATCTGTACAATCCATTCTTTGTTGCAGCCAAACGATTAGGAAACAATTTTCACACATTGCTGTATACCGGACCGGTTATTGCTCATCACTTCCAAAACAACACAACCCATACCTCCTGGCAAATCAATACCAACCTGCATTATATGATTTCCGGAACCAGAAATTTTGTAGGTATTGAGTTCAACAAAAATGCGGATGGAAAAGATTTCGACATGACCATCAGGCCACAGATGCGTGTAGGCATTACCGATCATTTACTCGTGGGCATCGTAACCGGCATTCCAATCAGCAGAGAAAACGAACGGTTCAGCACCTTCATCCGATTGATCTACGAGCCACCACACAAAAAGAAGAAAGGGTAAAGCAGTATCCTTGCGGTGCATACATCATAGGGAAATACATAATCCATTAAGTATTGTGTTGATAATGGGATAGCACACAGCAGAATTAAACCAAACCTTCACAGGTAATTCAAGATTTGATCTTGCAAAAAATGTATGTGTGTGAAAATATAAATCCCGATTTATTTAGCGGATATATTGTATTCAGTTCCTCGCAACACCATCCTACAACTGATTTTGCTCCTCCACTCCTGCTGTCCATACATGTTTCCTGATCATCCCCAGTGTGTTTTCAGAGAGTTTTACACCGGTAACCCGGATGGCATACACCACTCCGGGAATGGCTCTGGCCACAGGGTGCCGCATATAGTATGGCGATGTTTGAATGCCATGCTCTTCTGCAGCACCTGTAAACTCCCCTTCAAACTGTGCGCCGCTGAAATGAAGTGCTTTTCCATTTTGAGCAATCACCGTACCACCCACTTTTGCCTGCTGATACAAACACTGAATGTGATTAGAATTCGGATTCGACTTGAATAACAGCTGATTGTTTTGCAGTACATAAAAACAACTGAATATAAAGGGCGCACCCGAGGAATCAACTCCGCAAATGGAAGCCACTGTATGTTTCTTAAAATAATTTCGAATTTGGGTGTTCATAAGGTTGAAATTTGTTGAAGGATCTGATCATACATCTCTGCTGCCTGTTCAGAGGGATATGTTTGATGACTCACTTTTTTAACTCCATACTCCGACAGCACAACATGTAACGCAGGTTCTACCTGATGCTGTTTTAAACACGCCCGGGCACAGGACAACACGCAGCCATCCAGTACAATAATCCTGCGATTAGATTTTGCTGTAACCACCAAAGGCTTAACATGCCCGCCCACCCCTGCAATGCACGACATCTCTGCCACTCCATCCCTGTTCAGCCGTAAAGCCAGATCATTGGCCATTTGAGCTGCAGAGGAACAACCTGAACAGGAATATACCAATGGTTTCTTTTTCAATTCTTTCATACGCATCGAAAATTATTTTGCAAATATACCTATTAAGGATATTTTTGTCCTAAATATAATGCACATGACCCGGGATACCTACAAAGCAGTCATTGCCCTTTTGCTGGTAACAGGATTTGCGGGATATTCTATTCATATCTATACCGATTTACCGCAAGCCTCCGGTACAGTGGATGCCCGGGTAGAGCAAGGGAAAAAGCTCTGGCAATCCTACAACTGTATTGCCTGTCACCAGGTATATGGATTGGGCGGTTATCTTGGCCCTGACCTCACCAATACCTATTCACTCAAAGGGGCTGCGTATATCCGTGCCTTTTTAGAAAGTGGCACCAATGTAATGCCCAACTTCAATCTCAGTAATGAGGAAATGGATGCCCTGACTGCATACATGAAAGACATTGACAAAACCGGGAATGCCGCCCCATCATCTTTTAAACTTCGCCTGAATGGTACGATTGAACAATAGGAGTACGTCTACTGCATTCTTTATTATTCCGGGAATTATTTTACTCCTCACCGGAATGTGCTGGGGCATCATCGGTGCATTACAATATATCATTCCCGGATTACTGAAATCTCAAATTTCGTTCGAACGAATCAGGCCGTTACACGTATCCTCGGTAGTGTTCTGGATAATCATTACGTCGGTGGGTTGCACCCTGTATTATGTACAGGAACACACCGGAAAAAACATATACTCCACCCGGTTATTGAAATGGCAATGGGGATTGTTCATCAGTGCCATCGGATGTATTTTACTGACCTATCTGCTGGGTATTTTCGGTGGAAGGGAATACTGGGAATTCCATCCTGTACTGGCCCTGCCTGTACTGATTTCATGGATGCTGTGTCTGTATAATTTTATCAGAACCACCGGCACACTAAAAAAACAACCGGTATATGTATGGATGTGGTTTACCGGGTTCATTTTTTTTCTGATAACCTATCTTGAATCGTATCTGTGGCTGATACCTTATTTCAGAAACAACATTGTGAATGACCTCACCATACAGTGGAAATCGTATGGCTCCATGGTAGGCTCCTGGAATATGCTGATTTATGGTTGTGGTATTTATCTGATGGATAAAATCAGTGGCACCCAAACGTATAGCTATTCCAAAACTGGTTTCGCCATTTATTTTCTCGGATTGTTCAATCTGATGTTTAACTGGGGGCACCACATTTACACCGTGCCCACCCACGGATACATCAAACACGTGAGTTACCTGGTGAGTATGACTGAGCTGTTGCTGCTCGGCAGGATCATTTTTTTATGGCGGCAGCAGATGAAGGAAAATAAGAAACACATTCACCAGCCCGGTTTCAGGTTCTATGCCGCGGCAGATTTCTGGATACTTCTAACACTGGTATTAGCCATTGCCATGTCGATACCGGCCATCAATGTGTATACGCACGGCACCCACATTACGGTTGCACATACCATGGGGGCCACGATAGGTATCAATACCTTTTTGTTGCTGGCCGTAGTATTCGATCAGTTAAACCCCCTCATCAGAAAAATTAAAAACTTCCACCGGTACCTGCTGCCGGGATTCAGGATCTGCAATATTTCTCTGTTCATATTCTGGATCAGCCTCATTGTAGCCGGTATAATGAAAGCCTGGTGGCAGGTACACCGGCCGGAAGTTCCGTTCAGTACGATGATGATTTCCCTCCGCCCCTATTTCATGATGTTTATGATTACCGGTGTTACACTCACTGCCGGCATGTGGATGATGTTGCTCCCGGTGGTAAAACAATATTTTATACATGGGATGCATGCCAAAAAGCGCCTGGAGGTATTGTACAAAAAACGCAGCGCATCACTCGCCACATACTAAAGCATTCCAATGATTGAAATCAGCAAAATCTTCCACTTTGAAGCCGCCCATGCACTGCTGGGGTACGATGGAGCCTGCCGGCATATCCACGGCCACTCCTATCGTTTAATTGTTACCGTTAGTGCATCCGCTTCAAGCCGGGGCTATCTTCCGGCACCGGGATTACTGTTTGATTTTAAAGCACTCAAAAAAACAGTTCAGGAACGGGTGCTGGATAAACTCGATCATGCCCTCATCCTTTCAACAGAGTACCTGAACCAACACCCGCACCTTGCACAGGCAGAAAACATCATAGAGTTTCCCGCGGAACCCAGTGCTGAAAACCTGCTGATATACATTCGAGACAGTATTATGCTGGCCTTTCCACAGGACGTACAACTCGAAAGGCTGCAATTGTATGAAACAGAAACTTCATTTGCCACCTGGCATCATACTTCAACAGAAAACACAAAGAACTAACTTTACGCATCAACCCTGCACTATGTTTTCAAAAGCCACTGAGTACGCGTTACGTGCCGTTATTTACATCGCCCAGAAAGGAACCGCTGAGCACAAAATTAGTGTGGATGAAATCTCCGCCGCCATAGGTTCGCCGCGTTCCTTTACGGCAAAAATTTTACAGATTCTCCGGAAGAACAACCGCATCATACATTCTGTTACCGGGCCACAGGGAGGCTTTTACATGACCGACCAGCACCGGAGGCTACCGGTAAGGGATATACTCATTGCTATGAATGAAGAGCACATACTTTCCAAATGTGTACTGGGGCTGCACACCTGCAACGAGCTGAAGCCCTGTCCTATGCATAATCAATACAAAAAAATAAAAGAACAACTCATCAGGATGTTCGACACACGAACCATTGGCCAGTTAGCCGCTGAAATGGACGCAGGCACCACATTCATCAAATATGTGGGCAAGAAAAAAGAGCGTATGTAATGTGTGGTGTTGATTCTACACCGGGCATCACTTCAATCACATAATCAATAACCTTATGAAAACATAAGAATATCAATGAAAATAGATTTACTGACTACATTATTCCAAGGATTCAACATTGTTATTGTTAGTAACAACGGCTAACAGGCTTCATGCCATACATTTATACACAAATGTTGAGATACTATCAACTATACGTCACAGACTGCATTCTTTCATGCATTTTAGTAATTTCACTATCTATATATGTTTGAGCAAAGTTAACATAGCGATAGAATGAAGTGCTTTTAGGTGAATGGCCTGATATGTTACGCACCACTTGTTCCGACATACCCAGCATGAGCATGTTGGTAATTGCAGTTCGCCTCATAGTGTGCAAACTCAATAAATCACAGAGTCGATATGTTTTTTTAATGGCACAATTAATTTGTTCAACTTGAACACCATTTCTAGAACGTTGTTTACCTACTGTCCAGTCACCAAATCGAATGTAAACTTAGATTGACTAGCCCATTCGTTCCCATCTAAATCAACACCATCGATTGGCCTGTTACTAGCAAACTGATACGGTGTAAGCTCTGGGTACTTAGCTGTCAAGGGGTCTACACTCAAAAACCTTCCCAACCTTGAATCATATATCCTCATCCCATAATCCTGCTGATTTCCATCTCCTTTTACTTCATTATCATTCTCCTTACCATTAAATCCATACCTATATTCACTTCCCGCATCAAACTTACGATTGGGCATTTGCATCCCGAACGCCTGCCTGTCGGCTGACAGGGATAGTTTAAAAAAACCTGCCGTAAACCTATCGCAAAATGCTACAAATAATCACAAAAGTTGCCTGGTACAAAACTCATTTTGTATACGTTCATTTCATAGTTTGCTGGCTACATAAATCATGGAACTAATGAGTTCCTAAAGTTATTGTTTGTTCCGAACCAGACATTTTATTTCATTTCTACAACATTTGAATTGAATACCAGCGATTTATGAGATAAAAAATAATTGTCCATTTTAAAAGCGGTTTATTTAAAAGCGCTCCCACAGGAAATATAACCACATAAAGAAATTTATGGTCACAAAGGCTACCAATTATCCAATCAATTATTTAAAGTACAATAAGTTTACCATTAGTAAACTTTTGTTATCTTCGTGTTGTGTTCAATATAATAACCAGAAATTCCTTGTTAGAATACTGTAAGAAGTACCCGGGCGCTGCAACGGCATTGCAGGAGTGGTATCATGAACTGGTGAACTGTGATTTTAAAAATTTTAATGAATTAAAGAAAGTGTATGGAAATGCAAGTCTTATAGCAGATGATAGGGTTGTTTTCAACATCATGGGAAACAAATATAGATTGGTTGTCAGGATTGTGTTCGGTTTTAAAGCCATACAGGTAAAATGGTTTGGAACACCTGCTGAGTATGACAAAATAAATGTTACTACTATTCAGTATAAAACGAAATAGCTATGGAACTCAAAATAATAAAAACAAAAAAGCAGTACCAGGAATACCTTGACTGGGTTGATAAACAATTCGACAATCGTGTTAAGCCACATAGTCCGCTGGGAGAAAAAGTGCAGGTGGCGCTTCTATTAATAAAGCAATATGAAGATATACATTATCCTGTGCCTTCACCTGACCCTATTGAAGTAATTAAACTTAAGATGCAAGACCTGGGTTTGAAGAACAAAGATTTAGTCGGAAAATTTGGCAGCAAAGGGTATGTGTCAGCCCTTCTTAACAAACGCAAACCACTTACACTGGAACTGGCAAAGCTGTTTCATAGGGAGCTTAGTATCCCAGCCGAAGTTCTATTAGCGTAATAGGATGCGCAGATTCAATAGGTCTTGTTTACGCCACGCTGCATAGCCTCAACCGCATATCAGCGCAAGTGGGGGTTCAGTACCGAAAATAATAATGGATATTCAAAAACTTAATGACGTAGATAAAACTGATGCACTTAAATTACTTGATATGTATTTTGAGAGATACCAACCTACCAACCCACGCAGTGTGATTGCGGCTGAGAAGGATACTCGGGGTATAGGAAATAAAAAACCCGCAAGGGATGCGGGTTAAAATTTGTAGCGAGGAGCAGACTTGAACTGCCGACCTTCGGGTTATGAATCCGATGCTCTAACCAACTGAGCTACCTCGCCGGAACTTTATAGGGGTGCAAAGGTAAGGAAAAAGCATTTTCAATTGAGCATATTTTAATGGATATACTGAAATTTTATATACGTGCCTTCCAGGGTATATCTTCAATGTTCAGGCATTTTCCCGCATAGCGCGACAACATAAATAGAAAATCACTCAACCTGTTCAGGTATTTTATTATCAGGGGCGAAATAGCCATGTCAATCTCCTGCATGTGCACACATATACGCTCGGTACGCCTGCACACACAACGCGCAATGTGCGTGGCTGAAATGGCCTGATGGCCGCCCGGAAGTATAAACGATTTCATCTCCGGCAACTGGGCATCCATCCAGTCGATCTGCTGCTCCAGGTACTGTATATCCGATTCGAGCAAATCAGGAATGGCCATCTTCGTATCCTTTTCAGGGTCGCAGGCCAGCCAGGAACCGATGGTAAATAACCGATCCTGAATTTCCCGCAGCACCGGAACCATGGCCCGGTCAGGAAACAAATCGGCTACCATACCCAGGTGCGCATTGAGCTCATCCACCGTTCCGTAACTTTCTATACGGATATGGCTTTTAGGTACTTTGGTTCCGCCTATTAAACTGGTTTTACCAAAATCACCGGTTTTTGTATAAATCTTGAACGACATCAGCTTATGAATTTATAGTTTCCAATTTGAAAGCGCTCGGACTTTCATTCTTTCTGTCAGTTTCCACAATACCATCTCTCAGCCGGATGATACGATGGCAATATTTTGATATGTCATCTTCGTGCGTAACAATAATCACCGTATTTCCTTCGTGATGGATATTGCCCAGAATATCCATAATCTCGTAAGAGGTTTTTGAATCCAGGTTACCGGTAGGCTCATCCGCCAGAATAATCGAGGGATTATTGATTAATGCCCGGGCAATCGCCACACGCTGGCACTGTCCGCCACTCAGCTCATTGGGTTTGTGATGCATCCGGTCTTCCAGATTCACTTTCTTCAACACCTCAACCGCCCGTTCGGTTCTTTCTTTTCGGCTCACCCCACCGTATACCAAAGGCAGGGCAACGTTTTCAGCAGCTGTTAACCGTGGCAATAAATTGAACTGCTGAAAAACGAAACCTATTTCCTTGTTCCGGATGGCCGCCAGTTCATCATCAACCATCCTGCTTACATCACTTCCGTTCAAAATATAACGACCTTTCGTAGGAGAATCGAGGCATCCTAAAATATTCATCAGGGTTGATTTCCCTGATCCACTCGGCCCCATCAATGCCACATATTCGTTCCGGTGAATATCCAGTGAAATACCTTTCAACACGGGCAATTCATTCTTGCCCAGATAATAGCTCTTGAAAATTTGCTCGAGGTGTATGATTGGGTCCATAAAGAACAGAAAAGTATAGTTTGTACCAACAAAAATACAGGTTTACATTGGTTGGATGCAGGAATTATACAGATGGAAACCTGACGGATGCATTATCTTCGCGCTTTGAGCCTTAAAATGGAAATGAGTAAAAGCTTTCAACACCTCGCAGGGGGCAAACCTGTTGTGATGAGTGGTATCCGCCCCACCGGTTATCTGCATTTGGGTAATTATTTCGGCGCTGTACGGAATTATGTAAAAATGCAGGATGAGTATCAATGTTACTTTATGGTGGCCGACTGGCACGCACTAACTACCCATCCGGACACTAAAGAGTTACGCAACAACATACACCGCGTATTGGCTGAAAACATTGCTTGCGGACTGGATCCTGATAAGGTGGCATTGTATTGCCAAAGCCATATCCCTGAAATTGCAGAGCTGTACCTCTTGTTAAACTCCCTCGCCTATGTGGGAGAACTTGAAAAAACGCCTACGTTTAAAGATAAGGTTCGGCTGAACCCGAATAATGTAAATACCGGATTGCTAACCTATCCGGTGTTGATGGCCGCCGACATCCTGATACACCGCGCCCGTTTTGTGCCGGTGGGTAAAGATCAGGAACAACATCTTGAAATTGCCCGTGATTATGCGCATCGTTTCAATACAAGATATGAAACCGTGTTTCCGGAACCCGAAGCGTTTAATTTCAATGAAGAACTGATAAAGATTCCATCACTGGATGGTGCCGGAAAAATGAGTAAAAGTGAGAATCAGTATGCCACTTTGTATTTAAGTGATGATGATGAGCTGATCCGGAAGAAAGTAATGAAATCGAAAACAGATGCAGGCCCTACAGAAAAGAACGCTCCCATGCCTGTTGAAATTAAAAACCTGTTTCAGTTGATGGAGCTGGTGTGTGATGCTGAAACTACCGCCCAGTTTACTCAGGCTTACAACGACTGCACCATCCGTTATGGTGATTTCAAGAAAGCACTGGCTGAAGGCATGGTACAGTTCATAGCACCAATCCGGGAGAAGGCCAAAAGCATCCAGAGCAATAAAATATACCTCGAAAAAGTAATGCGTGAAGGTGCTGAAAAGTCGAGAGAGAGTGCTATCAAAACCATCCGGGAAGTAAGGAGGGTATCAGGGATGAATTATTTTACATAATACTCAAATTGGATGTGATTGTTCTGGGAAGATTTGTTATTTTCAACCCCTTCAAACCACTCAATTGCAGAAATTCTAAGCATGGCTAAGACAAAAAAACCTAAACATATTGCTGTAGCCGGAAACATTGGTGCAGGTAAAACAACCTTAACCGAGTTGCTCAGCAAACATTACAAATGGATTCCTCAGTTTGAAGATGTGGACCACAATCCTTATCTGAATGATTTTTACGAAGACATGCCGCGTTGGAGTTTCAATCTGCAAATCTTCTTTCTCAACAGCCGTTTAAATCAGTTACTGGAAATACAGCGCGGAACGGAAACCATTATTCAAGACCGCACCATTTATGAGGATGCGAACATCTTTGCTCCCAATCTGCATGATATGGGCCTGATGGGCAAGCGGGATTTTGATAATTATTATCGCTTTTTTGAAACCTTAAAATCGATGGTTCAGCCGCCGGACCTGCTGATATACCTGAAAGCATCGGTGCCTACCCTGGTAGGACAAATTCAAAAACGCGGCCGTGAGTACGAAGAAAATATCCGCTTAGATTATTTGAAAAAGTTGAATGAATTATACAACAACTGGATAGAGAATTATAAAGAAGGCCCGTTGCTGATTATTGATGCTGATGTAAATAAGTTTGCTGAGAATGAAGAGCACTTAGGACAAATCATTTCAAAAATTGATTCTACCCTATTCGGTTTATTCTAATCAATCAATTGATTCTTCATCGCGTAGAACACCAACCCCACTGAGTTCTTAACGCCGAAACGCTCCATCAGCCTGTCTTTGATGGCCTCAACCGTGCGCGCACTGATATCCATTTTTGCAGCAATTTCCTGTGCGGTAAATTCCATACACACGAGGGTAAGCACTTCTTTTTCGCGATCGCTAAGTACTACTTCGGAAGTGAGGGAAGGATTGAATTTTTGTTTGCTGTAATTCTTTTTGATGAGGATGCGGTTCACAAACGGGTTGAGGTAAAAGCCGGTGCGCATCACATCCATGATAGCTCGTTTAATTTCTGCAGGATCTGTACTTTTCAACAGGTATCCGGCTGCCCCGCAATCCATCAAATGACCCACAAAACGATCATCTTCAAACATCGTTAATATAATCACCCTGATATTCGGGAACTCGCGGGAAATAACTTTAGTGGCATCAATTCCATCTTTCACCGGCATTTTCAAATCGCACAAAATAACATCCGGCATAGATTCCGGAATCTTGGCGATGAGGTCTTCGCCGTTATCAGCCTCCATCACAAACTTTATATTGGTGTATGAACGGAGCGAAAGAATTACTCCTTTTCTGAAAATCTTGTGATCATCGGCAATTGCAACCTTTATGATATTAGGAACCATATGCCTGTAAAAATAAGAACATCTTTCAGTAAATGGAAATGAAATCAGAAAAGAGGCGCTTACACAGATAGTTAGGCCAGTGATTGCTTAGGAATCTCCAGTGTAATTTTATAATACGTACGGCTGGAATCTATTTCAAAATAAATTCTTCCACCCAACACTTTCATACGACTCGCAATGTTTTTCAAACCCAGTCCGTGCGATGTTTGATTGAGTTTTTCAAACTCCGACTGTACAATCCCCTTCCCGTCATGATGCAGGCGGAGATAAATATAATTGCCGTTTGCATTTTGTGTGAGGTGGATGAATCCGGCATGGCTGTGTTTGAGGATGTTATTCACCAGCTCCTGTATGATGCGGAACACCAACAGTTCCTGATCTACTTTCAAACGTTCGCGGTAATCGTGGAACCTGGCGCTGGCGTTTAACGTACCGCTGCCACTGATTTTTTGAAACAGATCGGTGGTGGCGCTTTCCAAACCAAAGTTTTTAAGTGTAGGCGGCATCAGGCTATGACTGATATTACGGATGAGCAGGATGGCATCGTCAATAATTTGTTTAGCACTGAGGATGCTTTGAAGTTGTTGAGCTTTTTCCTGATTCACCAGATTTTCATTCAGGTATAAACGTGCAGTGGCTAACAGCGGACCGGCATCATCATGCAGATCAGCGGCAATGCGCTGCCGTTCTTCTTCCTGGAAACGAATGGATGCGTTCAGCAATATCTGTTGCTTTTCGGCCTCCAGTTGTTTCATCTGCATCTGGTACCTGATTACCTTTCGCTGATGGAATATCACGAAAACAATAATACCAATGGCGAGAATTAACATAGCCAATGTTCCTAAAAACATCAACCTCGGAATACCTTCGCTTTGAACCTGTATGAAGAACATGACTACTGCTTGTTTTTTAGGTTAGTGAGAGAAAATTCATCCAAATTCAAATTGGAGGGCAAATCAAGGGTATCCGGATTATTATCAGCATTATCCGGCTCAGTGCCAAATAACGCTAAAGCAAGAATGATGTTTTTACTGAATGTTATAATTCCATATATTATCCTAGATTGAGCTAAATAGGCAGGATCAGAATAACTAAAGACAAATACAATTACAAAGAAATTTCCAGCAAAGTAAATAAACAGTCCTACTGCAATCCAAAAAGATGGTATCTGGTAAAGGGGGTAGAGAACCACCGTTTGCATCTTTTCATAAAAAAAATAGACTATTAAACATATAAGAATCAAAAAAGAAATGATTGATGGGAAGTTATTAAACGTGAAAATTGAAACGTTTAAGTAGTATAAGAAGTAAAATACTAAAAATCCAACAAGAATGATTTTGATAATCTTTTTTAAAAAAGTCCTATCTAAAAGGAAATAAAAGAAAACAGATAGTGTAATGAATTCTAAAATTGCAAAAACCTTTACAGTAATAACACTATAGGAAGCGTTCTGATAAACATTAGTAAAAAGAAGCAGTAGAACCGAGGTGATTGCTAGGATTAATGCATAAATAAAAAAAACCTTTAATCCCCTCGTGTTCAATTTTTTATAATTGAATATACAAGAGATTAAAGGGAGAAACTCGGTTAAAAGTGTAATGTTAATTAAATTCTTCAGACCTCAGTTAGTTTAGATGCTACGAAATTAATCATAACTTCTTACTAATTAAAGCTGAATAGCTAAATTTAAAACAAAACACTCAAAATTTGGTCTAAAGTACCAAAAAGTACGATCATCATAATTAATCCGTTTTTGTGTGGTTAATAGTTTCAGGGTAAAATTCCACACTTATACCCCCCTGCACAATGGGTGAACTCGATATCGTAAACATACGATTACGACAAAACTCAATACTGATAAGGGTTTTCAAAATTTTTACTGATGAATACTTACTTAAAAAAAACGTAATAGCACGATACTAAAAGCGTAATTTTACGGTTCAAATATAGTATAAAATACGTAGTAGTCTTACGATTTTACCCAAAAAATGTGGAAAACTAACCCTGATTCCGACAAATCTCTAAAAGGTGTGAATAACTCGTGCGCAAAAACCCAAAATGAGCAGACGTAATTCCACGATGTGAAATCGTAAAATAACGATTCATTCAGACCGTATTTTTACCATGCCTATTTTTTACAATCTGTTATTTATACATATATTACATATTGCTATATTTTATATACATATAATTGATTTTAAAAAACGAAACAAAAATGTATTTTAGCCCCACTAACCCCCAAGTTCATGTCAGCAGAAAACCACATTAAATACGCCATCGCCGACGACCACAAGATTTTCAGGGATGGTATCAAAATGGCCCTGAACGGTAAGAAAAATCTCAAATTATTATGGGAGGCTGAGGATGGAAAAGATATGATGCATAAAATATCCATCAAAAAACCCCAGGTATTGTTAATGGACATTCGCATGCCGGAAATAGACGGCATCAATGCTATTCAGCTGATTCGAAAAGAGTATCAGGACATTCGCATCATTGTGTTGAGCATGTATGACGATCAGCAAATGATTTCCAAGATGATGGAAATGGGGGCCAATGCATTCCTGACCAAAACCACAGACCCGGAAGAAATTTATTCAGCCATCCTCACCTGCATGAACGATGACTTTTATTTTAATGAGTTGGTAAACAGTGTGGTGATGGGCAAGTTGATGCAGAAAAAAAATGTGCGGCAGCACTACGGGGCAAATACACCCGTTACCTTCAGCGAAAAAGAAATTAAAATCCTTCAGCTACTGGCCGAAGACAAAACCACGGATGAGATTTCCAAAATAGTTTTTCTCAGTCCGAGAACCATCGAAACCATCCGGCAAAACATGAAAACCAAAGTAAATGCCAAAACTATCGGTGGGTTGATTATGTATGCCATGAGGAATAAACTGATTGAGTAACATTACACCCTCACCAATCCGTGTCGGATTGCATAAATGGCCAGTCCTACCCGATTCTTTACATCCAGCTTTTCAAACAGTGTATCCCTGCAACAATCTACCACCCGCGGTGTGAGTTTCATATCCTGGGCAATTTCTTTATAGGTTTTATCGGTACAGGCATATTTTAAAAACTCCACTTCGCGGTCGCTCAAAAACGACTTTTCCAATGAGGTTTTGTTCACATGATGAGTGTGTATCATTCTGCCCAGTTTGCCTGTAGCCTGACTGGAATAATAAAACCCGCCTTCCACTACGGCCAGCAGCGCTGTTCTCAACTCCCGTGGCTGAATGTCTTTTTTCAGAAATCCTTTTACCCCGTCTTGCAGCAATCGTATCAGGGCAATTTCAGAATCATACATCGTCAGAATCAGGGTTTTCTGTTCCGGATACTCTTCACTTAAAATTCTGGCCGTTTCAAATCCATCCATCACCGGCATGCTCAGGTCCAGAATAATTAAATCAGGCTTATGGCCACTTTTTAAAGCGTCAATCAGTTGTTTTCCGTTATCCACACTGGAGGTTACAACAAATTCATCCAGCGAATTCACCATGGTTGATAATGCCTCACGCAGTAACACATGATCATCGGCCAACAGTACTTTGTATTTATCTTCAATTTTCATACACAGGAATTTTAATTTTTAGTTTAGTACCCATTCCCGGGTTGCTGATAATTTTACAACTCGCTCCAATGATGGTAGCACGTTCCCTGATATTTCTGAGCCCCAATCCATCTTGTTTCATCGTTTCCATTTCAAAGCCTTTGCCATCATCCACAATAAACAACTCATAATATTCCTCCATCCTTTTCAACCGAATCAGTAATTCTTTCGCTTCGGCATGCTTTATAATATTGTTCACGGCTTCCTGAACAATCCGGTATATCATCAATCCGGTTTG
>ENA-UOUJ01000163-UOUJ01000163.1-activated-sludge-metagenome-genome-assembly--contig:-NODE-163-length-57009-cov-7.748113_pt1 | contig 57009 bp, 53 predicted proteins | sample MGYA00249839_ERZ747224 | MGnify/ENA primary metagenome ERZ747224 (study PRJEB28782, sample SAMN03220277) | activated sludge metagenome | biome: wastewater; feature: sewage sludge; material...
CCCCATCGGGGCAGCCGCATGAAAACCGCCCCGGCTAGTTTTGTTTCTTGAGAGGAATCCGCGCCATGAACGCCACCCCCTCCAAGCCCATCCCGCAGCCCCACGAACGCATCCGCCTGATCGGCACCCCGGTCGGCCGAATGGTCCGGATCGACGACTTCGGCGACGAGATCGACCCGCTGCAGCGCGAGCAGCTCCATGCCTACGGGCTGTCCGCCGCGCATGCGGTGAAGGTATTGCAGCAGCAGCCGATGACGGTGCTATTGTGCGAGCACGTCGAGCTCGCGATCGAGCACGCGGTGTCGCGCCACATCTGGGTGCAGCCCGCCTGAGCGCTCCGCCCTGCCTTCACAGGCCTTGCGCGCAGGAGACCTGCAGACAAGATCGACGCCATCCTCCATACTATACGGTATGGACCGAACCCCGCGCGGGACGCCGGCCCGACCAGTCTGTTTTCGAACGAACGGGAGAGGAAAAGGATGTCGCAAAAAGCATATCAGCAAGGTCTCGACAAGAACGCGGCCAACTACGTGCCGCTGTCCCCGCTGAGCTTCATCGAGCGCACCGCCATGGTCTATCCGACGCGCACCAGCGTCGTCCATGGCACGCTGGCCTACACGTGGAGCCAGACCTACGAGCGCTGCCGCCGCCTGGCGAGCGCCCTGGTCGCGCACGGCGTGAAGAAGGGCGACACGGTCGCGTGCATGCTGCCCAACGTGCCGTCGATGTTCGAGGCGCATTTCGGTGTGCCGATGACCGGCGCCGTGTTGAACACCCTCAACACCCGCCTCGACGCCGACGCCATCGCCTTCATGCTGCAGCACGGCGAAGCCAAGGTGCTGATCACCGACCCCGAGTTCGCCGGCGTGGTCCGCGCCGCGCTCGAGCTGCTGCCCGGCGACAAGCCCCTGGTGATCGACGCCCTCGACCCCGAGTACCCGGGCTCCGAACGCGTCGGCACCCTGCTCTACGAGGACTTCCTCGCCGGCGGCAACCCCGACTTCCAGTGGAAGCTTCCCGCCGACGAGTGGGACGCGATCGCGCTCAACTACACCTCGGGCACCACCGGCAACCCGAAGGGCGTGGTCTACCACCACCGCGGCGCCTACCTGAACGCCGCCTCCAACATCATCAGCTGGGGCATGCCGCAGCACTCGTCCTACCTGTGGACGCTGCCGATGTTCCACTGCAACGGCTGGTGCTTCCCGTGGACCATGGCGGCCAACGCCGGCGTCAACGTCTGCCTGCGCAAGGTCGACCCGGCGCTGATCTACGAGCTCATCCGCCGCCACAAGGTCACCCACATGTGCGGCGCGCCGATCGTCTACGGCATGCTCATCAACGCCCCCGACGGTCTGCGCGCCGGCATCGAGCACAGCGTCGCCGGCCTCATCGCCGGTGCCGCGCCCCCGGCCGCGATCATCGAGGGCGCCGAGAAGATCGGCTTCGACATCACCCACGTCTATGGCCTGACCGAAACCTACGGCCCGGCCTCGGTGTGCGCCAAGCACCCCGAGTGGGACGCGCTCCCGATCGACCGCCGCGCCGAGCGCAACGGCCGCCAGGGCGTGCGCTACCACATGCAGGAAGCGATCACCGTTCTCGACCCGGTCACCATGGAACCCGTCCCCGCCGACGGCGAGACCATGGGCGAGATCATGTTCCGCGGCAACCTGGTGATGAAGGGCTACCTCAAGAACGAGAAGGCCACCCAGGAGTCCTTCGCCGGCGGCTGGTTCCACACCGGCGACCTCGCGGTCATGCACCCGGACGGCTACGTCAAGATCAAGGACCGCTCCAAGGACGTGATCATCTCCGGCGGCGAGAACATCTCCTCGCTCGAGGTGGAAGAGGTGCTGTACCGCCACCCGGCGGTGCTGACCGCGGCGGTGGTCGCCAAGCCCGACGAGAAGTGGGGCGAGGTGCCGGCGGCCTATATCGAGGTCAAGGAAGGCGCCGGGGTGACCGCCGACGACATCATCGCGCACTGCCGCGAACACCTGGCGCGCTACAAGGTGCCCAAGTTCATCGAGTTCTGCGTGCTGCCCAAGACCTCGACCGGCAAGATCCAGAAGTTCGCCCTGCGCGAGATGGCCAAGTCGGCCTCCGCGATCGAGTGATCGCGGACCGCGGGCGGTCGCCGATGGCCGCCCGCGGACCTCGCGCCCGAACGCCGTGTACCGCCGCGAGGTGGGCGCGGCGTTTTTCTTCCGCAGGCCCTACCAGCCGGCCCCCTTGCGCAGCACCAGCAGCACGGCCATCCCGAGGAGGAAGGGCAGCCAGGGGTTGCGCCAGCGCGTGGCCACCACGACCACCACCAGCCCGGCCGCCAGCTTGGGGTTGAAGGGATCGACGCCGGCGCCGTCGAGCAGCAGGTCGGGCATGACCAGCGCCGACAGCGCCGCCGCCGGCGCATAGCGCAGCGCACGCTGCAATGCGGGCGGCAGGCGGCCCTTCTCGCCGGCAAGGATGAAGCTGCCGCGCGTCATGATCGTCGTCGAGCCGATCGCCAGCAGCGTCAACCACAGCCACAGGCCCTCGCTCATCACCGCTTCGCTCATCGCGACGCCCTCCCCGACAGCGCGCGCTCGGCGACGAAGCCCGCGGCAATGCCGAGCGCGATGCCGGCGATCAGCCCCAGGCGCAGCGGCAGCTCGCGCAGCAGCACCGCCCCCAGCCCGCCCACCAGCGCGGCCACCCACATCGGCCGCTCGCGCAACATCGGGATCATCATCACCGTCAGCGCGATCGTGGTCATGAACTCCAGCGACCAGTCCTGCGGAATCACCGCAGCGCCGAACACACCCACGATGCCGCAGAGCTGCCAGAGCAGCCAGCAATACACCGATGGCACGATGTAGTAGCCCCAGCGCCAGTGTGGATCGTCGGCCCTTTGCAGCTTTTCCGCGCCGACCGCGAACATGCCATCGACGAGCAGATAGCTCGAAGCCAGCCGGCGCATGAAGCGGTGATCATGAAAGACCGGCGCCAGCGTCGCGCTGAAGATGACGAAGCGCAGGTTGAGCACCATCGCGGTCAGGAAGATCAGCCACAGCGGCGCGCCGCTGCCGATCAGCGGCAGGGTGCCGAGCTGGGCGGTGCCGGCGTAGACCAGCAGGTTCATGCCCATGGCCTCGAGCGGCGACATGCCGATCGAGCGCATCGCGATGCCCGTGACCATCGCCCAGGGCACAAGGCCCACCGAGAGCGGCAGGAAGTCGCGCATGCCCTCCCGGGCACCGCGGCGAAAGGAGGATTCCATCAGGCCGGATCGCAAAAGCGCTCAAGCATAGCAGCCCTCGCCCGCCTGCGTCCGTACCCCCTCACCACCGCGGGGTGCTCAGAACCCCAGCCCCTCGCCGGCGCCGGCCAGGGTCGCGATCCCCAGGCCCAGGAAGATCGCCGCGGCGATGCCGTGCACCAGCTTCACCGGCATGCGCGTGGCGATGCGGTCGCCGAGCAGCACCGCGGGCACGTTGGCGATCATCATGCCCAGCGTGGTGCCGGCCACCACCGCGACCAGGGCCTGGTACTGCGCCGCCAGCGCAACCGTGGCGATCTGCGTCTTGTCGCCCATCTCGGCGAGGAAGAAAGCCACCAGGGTGGCGCCGAACACGCCCAGGCGCGGCAGCCTGGCCTCGTCCTCGTCGAGCTTGTCCGGGATCAGCGTCCACACCGCCATCGCGATGAAGGACAGCCCGAGCACCCAGCGCAGTGTCTGTGGCCCGATCAGCGTGGTCAGCCAGGTGCCGACCGCGGCGGCGAAGGCGTGGTTGGCCAGCGTGGCGACCAGGATGCCGGCCACGATCGGCCACGGCCGGCGGAAGCGCGCGGCGAGGATGAAGGCGAGCAGCTGCGTCTTGTCGCCGATCTCGGCGAGGGCGACGATGGCGGTGGAGACGAGGAAGGCGTCCATGGCGGGCAGGGTCGGTGTGGGGCTGGGGCGGCAGGCCTGCCGCGGTGCAGCATTCTATCGGCCGTTGCGCTGCATCGCCATCCGATACACCAGCGGCACCGCGAACAGGGTCAGCACGGTGGAGAAGCCCAGCCCCCACACGATGCTCGCCGCCACCGGCCCCCACATCAGCGACTTGCCGCCCAGCCCGATGGCGAGCGAGAGCAGCCCGCCGATGGTGGTGGTGGTGGTGATCAGGATCGGCACCACGCGCCGGCGCGCGGCGTAGATGGCGGCGTGCTGCACGCTCATGCCGGCGCCGCGGCGCTCGTTGGCGGCGTCGATGAGCACGATCGCCGAGTTCACCGCGATGCCGGTGAGCGCGATCACCCCGTACAGCGTGTACAGCGACAGCGGATTGCCCGACACCAGCAGGCCGAGCACCACCCCGGTGAAGGCGAGCGGCACGGTCAGCAGGATGATCAGCGGCTGCCAGTAGCTGCCGAACTGGGTGGCGAGGATCAGGTAGATCAGCCCGACGCCGAGCGCGAACAGCTTGCCCATCGCGTCCAGGCTCTCCTGAATGTCCTCCAGCTCGCCGGAGAAATCCAGCTCCACGCCCGGGAAGCGCGGCTGCAGCTGCGCCCACGCCGCCTTCAGGCGGTCGTTGGCCTCCACGGTGTCGAGGCGCTCGCGGTCGAGCTCGGCCTCGACGGTGATCGCGCGCGTGAGCTGGTAGTGGCGGATGTAGCCCTTGGACAGCAGCAGCTGGTGGCTCACCAGCTCGCCGAGCTGCACGCTGCGCCCGTCGTCGAGCGGCACCGGACGCTGCAGCAGGCCGGTGACGTCGTCCAGGCTCTCCTGGCGGGCACGCACCACCACCTCCAGCTTCTCGCCGCCGTCGCGCGTGGTGGCGACGATCTCGCCCTCGCCATACAGGCGCAGCAGGCGCGCCACCTCGGCCGGCTGCACCCCGGCGCGCGCGAGCTTCTCGCGGTCGAGCGCGAGGCGCATCTCGCCGCGCCCCGCGACGTCGTCGTCGGTGAGGTCGCGCACCCCGGGCAGCTTCGCCACCTCGACGAGCAGCGCGTCGGCGGCGGCGCGCAGCTGCGGGTAGTCGTCGGACTTCATCTTCACCGAGATCGGCTTCGCGGTCGGCGGCCCGCCCTTCATCTCCATGAAGGAGAACTTCGCCTCACCGGCGAGCGCCTCGATGCCCGGACGCACCGCGGCGATGACCTCGGCGGTGTCGCGCCCGTCGGCCGCGCGCGGCAGCAGCGAGACCAGCACCTGGGCGTACTGGTCGCCATACACCGGTTCGGTCTCGGTGAACTTCAGGCCGGCATAGACCGCGACCGAGCGCAGCTCGTCGGCGCCGATCGTCTCGCCCAGCACCTTCACCGCGCGCTCGGCCTCGGCCAGCGTGCGCTCGGGCACCACGCCCGCGGGCATGTCGACGTTCACATAGAAGAGCCGCATCGAGTCGAAGGCGAAGAACTGCACGCGCACCAGCCCGGTCGCCACCGCCGCGCCCGCGCCCGCCATCATCAGCAGCAGGACCGCGGTCGCGAGGCGGCGGCGGCGCATCACCGCCACCAGGGCGCGCGCGTAGGCGATGCGGATGCGCAGCGTGAAGCGCTCGCGCAGCGCCTGCGCACGCGAGGGCCGCCCCGCCGGCTGCGGGCGCAGCGCGAGGATGTGCGTGGGTAGGATCCAGTAGGCCTCGACCAGGCTCACGAGCAGGCCGACGGTGACCACGAAGGGCACCACGAACATGAACTTGCCCAGGATGCCGGGCAGCAGCATCAGCGGCAGGAAGGCCGCGATCGTGGTCAGCACCGAGGACAGCACCGGCAGGCCGACCTCCTCCACCCCGCCCACCACCGCCTCGTGCGGCGGATCGCCGCGCTGCAGGCGGTAGTAGATCGCCTCGACGATCACCACCGCGTCGTCGACCAGCATGCCGAGCGCGATCACCACCCCGAGCAGCACCGTGAGGTTGAGCGTGGAGCCGATCAGGTCGACCGCGATGAAGGTGCCGGCGAGCGCGAAGGGCACGCCCAGCCCGACCAGCAGGGCCAGCCGCGAGCCGAGGAAGATCCAGCACATCGCCAGCACCGCGAACAGGCCGAACACCGCGTTCGACTCCATCACCCCGATGGCGTGGCGGGTGGCGTGGGTCTGGTCGTCGATCAGGCGCAGCTGCACGCCTTGGTCGGCGAGCAGCGGGTTGCGCCGGGCGGCGAAGTCCTGCAGGCGCTCGACCAGCTCGAGCGTGTTGGCGTCGGCGTCCTTGGTGATCGACAGCATCAGCGCCGGCGCGCCGTTGTAGCTCACGAGCTGGTCCGGGCGCTCGTGGCCGCGCGCCACGCTGGCGAGCTCGTCGAGCGCCACCCTGCCCGCCGGCGTCACCACCACGGCCTGGGCGAGCACCTCGGGGTCGGGCGTCTTGCCCTCCATGCGCACCAGCCACTCGCGGTCCTGCACCCGCACCCGGCCGGCGAGGGTGTTGCGGAACCAGGCCGCCACGCCGTCGGCGACCTGCACCGGCGACAGCCCGGCCGCCGCCACCCGGGCGGGGTCGAAATCGACATGCAGCTGCGGATCTTCCAGGCCGGCGGCGATGACCTGGTCCACCCCGTCCAGTCCCTCGAGCTCCTTCTTCACCACGAAGCCGGCCCGGCGCAGGGTCTCGCCACTGGCGCCGTGGACCACCAGGATCGCGGTCGGGAAACCGTTCGAGCTGGTGAACTCGACCACCACCGGGTCGGTCGCGTCCGGCGGCAGCTCGGCCGAGGCCTTGTTCTGGATCTCGCGGCGCAGGTCGTTCACGCGCTTGTCGAAAACCCGCTCGGGCAGTTCCTCGAAGCGCACCAGGATGGACGATACGCCCTCGCGACTGGACGAGGAGCTGAAGCGGATGTCCTTGACCTGCTTGATCGCGTCCTCGAGCGGTCCGGTGAGGTCGCGCTCGATGTCCTCGGCCGAGGCGCCGGGCAGCGCGGTGACGATGCTGACCCAGTTGAAGTTGATCTCAGGGTCTTGCGCCCGCGGCATGGAGAGGTAGCTGAACAGCCCACCCAGCAGCACCATCAGGAAAGCGATGTTGGCGAGCGGATGATTGTCGATCAGCCGCCGGTAGAAGCCACTCAACGTGCGCTCCCGGTCGCCGCGGCCGGCGCCTGCAGGCCGATCGCGAAGCGCCCCTCATCCACCACCGTGGTGTCCGCAGGCCAGTCCACCGCAGCCGGGCGGCCGGCCTGGGCCTCGGGAAGAACCACGAACTGCGGCGCGCCATCGCGCACCCGCCAGGCACCGAGGCGACCTTCGCGCTGCTGCAGGTAGGCGGGCGGCAGGTGCGGCACACGGCTGCGCCAGCGCAGCTCACCCGCCAGCCCGGGCGGCAGCGCGGTCGCGGCAGCGAGGATCACGTCGCGTGCCTGGCCGGCGGCGTCGAGCACCGACGACACGCGCACGATGCGCAAGGCATGCTCCGCGCCGCCTGCGACCAGCGTCGGCGGCACGGCGGCGAGCAGACCATCGACCTGGGCAGCGGGCACCCGCGCATGCACCTCGGCGTCGGCGCTCGCTGCCAGACTCAGCAGCGGCGTGCCGGGCGCGGCGAGATCGCCGACCGCGGCGAGGCGTTCACGCACCACGCCGGCGAAGGGCGCACGGATCACGGTACGCGCGAGCGCGAGCTCGGCGGCGGCCTCGGCGGCACGCGCCGCATCGCGCTCGCGTTGCAGCACGCCGAGCTCCGTCTCGCGGATGCGCAGGCCGTCGGCGCTGATGAACCCCCGTCCGGCAAGCGCGCGCGCTTGGTCGAGCTGTGCGCGTGCCAGCCCGATGCGGCTGTCGATCAGCGCCACCTGGGCGCGCGCGCGGTCGAGCTCGATGCGGAAGGCGGCGTCGTCCAGGCGCACCAGCTCGGCGTCACGCGCCAGCGCAACTCCGGTGCGCGCCGGCATCGCGACGATCCGCGCACCCACTTCGGCAGCAATCCGCGCCTCCTCGACCGCGACCACGGTCGCCGGGGCACGGAATTCGGGGTAAATCGCGATCTCGCCGAGCGCACGTGCGCTCCAGTCCTGGGCGATCGCACAGGACGGCAGCAAGAACAGGAGGGACATCAGGATTCGCATCGGGACACACCGCAGTACATGGACAAGGCCGCGGACGGCGGGCGCGCCCGCGGACCCGTGGAGCATGGACCTTCAGGCCTCGTCGATGACGCGGAACGCGAGCGTGGGCGCGGTGAAGTCGTCGGGGGCGGCGCCGAGGCCGATCTCGCCCTCGCCGTAGAGCGTGCAGCTATCGCGGCGCAACACGACCGGCGCCGAACTGCCACGCAGACGCACCCAGCTGCCGTTGCTGCTGAAATCGGTGAGCACGCACTGGCCCGCGGTCCACTCCAGGCGCGCATGGCGACGGGAGACACGTGCATCCTCGACCGGAAAACCGGCGCCGTCGCCGCGGCCGAGGATCAGCGGCGGATCGTCGGCGTGCAGTGCGAGGCGCTGATCGAGGCGCTCGAGGTCGACACGGCGCACCGGGCGCGTACCCGCAACCAGGTCGTCGAAACCGAGCAAGGTGGTGAGCGTGGTTTCCGCGGTGCGGGCGAAGTCCACCCGCCATACCCGCAGCGGCTCGGCCTTGCCCTTGATGCTGATGCGGTCGAGGCTGTGACAGGCCAGTCGCAGGCCGTCAGGCAGGCTGGCGAACACTGCCTCGCCGATCAGCGTCTCACCGGTCTGGGCGCGATCGCTCAGGCGCGCGGCGACGTTGACCGGATCGCCGTAGCAGTCGCCGTCGTGCTCGACGATCGGGCCGAGTGCGACCCCCGTCTTGACCCCGATCGGCGCCCGCCGCAACTCGGCGCTGGCAAGCTCCTCGAGCACGTCCTGCAGGCGCGACGCCGCCTGCACCGCGGCGACCGGATCGTCGAACAGCACCAGCACGCCGTCGCCCAGGTACTTGACGATGCGCCCGCCGGCGCAGGCGAGGTGACGGCCGAGCGCGTGCGTGCAACGGGTGACGATCTGCGTCGCCGCCACGTTGCCAGCCGACTCGAACAGGCCTGTACTGCCTGATAGATCGGCGAAGATCACGGTCCTGACCGCTTGCTCCACTGAATTCCTGCCCCGACGGATGTACGGACACACCGCCCGGCCCCGGAAAGCGAGGCTCGCTGCAGTGCGCAAGCAAGAATCGTAGCATTAAGGACGGTAATCGTCATCGCCGCGCAGACGATGACGAGCCCGCGGCACGTCCGCAGGCGGGGAGAAGTCCCGAGCGCGGACCCGCTCTAGTCGGCGAGGACGGCCCGCAATGCCTCGGCAAGCATCGGCGCAACCTGCACGGCATTACTGGGGTGGGCGATGCAGTCGGTGCTCCAGATCTCGCCGACCCCGGCGGCATGGATCGCCTCGAGCGCGTCGGCGGCAAAGAGCGCATGGGTCACCGCCACGTCCACCGACGCCGCCCCCGCCGCGCGCAGGCGCTCTGCGGCGCGCGCCAGCGTGCGGCCCGAGCTGGCGACGTCGTCGAGCAGCACCACCGCGCGACCGGCGACCTCCGCAGCCTCGGGCAGGGCGATCTCGACCTCACGGTCACCGTGACGGATCTTGGTGCACACGATGGCATCGAGGCCGTGGCGGCGTGCCGCTGTCTCCACCCACTGCGCCGACTCGGCGTCCGGCCCCACCAGCAGCGGGCGCTCGCGGCGCGCGACCGCCAGATCGGCAAGCAGGCCGGCGCCGGACAAGGCGACCGCATGCGGCACCGGGATCGCCTCGGCGAGGCTGGAGATGCGGTGCAGGTGGGGATCGACCGTGATCACGCCGTCGAACAGACCGGCGAGGAATTCGCCGACGATGCGCTGGCTGACCACCTCGCCGGCGCGGAACGCCTTGTCCTGCCGCATGTAGGCCAGATAGGGCGCGACCAGGGTGAGGTGGCGGGCGCCGCAGCGCCCGGCGCTGCGCGCGACCAGCAGCAGCTCGAGCAGCTTCTCGTTCGGGCGGTGCAGGCTGCGGAACAGAACCGCGTTGGCAGGCAATTCGGCCGGCAGGCGGAGGCGCAATTCGTCGTCGGGGAAGCGGTGACGCTCGATCTCCGCCGCCTCGAGTCCTGCCGCACGCGCAAGGCGCAAGGCTTCCTCGCGCTCGTCGTCGAAATGCAGCAGCAGGGTGTCTTCGGTACTCATTGGCGAAAGGTTACACGCCGGGCGGCCACGATCGCCGCGCAGAAATTCACGCCCCGGACGCAAAATCGAGGCCCGCTGCTACCCGCTTGCGCCCCCTTTTCCGGCGCCTGCAGCGGGATCAGAACTCCACGAACAGGTGCGGCACTTCGTCCGCCGTTCCCAGCGTGTAGCCGCTGGCGCGCGCGCTGGCCTGGCGGGCGAACTCGAGATCGGCCGGGTAGTCTGCATGCACGCGATACAGCGGCTCACCCTGCCGCGCCGGCTCGCCGAGCTTCCGGAGCAGATCGACGCCCGAGGCCTGCATCTTGGGAGCCCCTGCCAGGCGGGCGATGCGCGCGAGCTGGTGGTTGTCGATCGCCACCACCACGCCGTCGCCCTCGGCACACACATCGAAGCTCAGGCGGGCGAGCTGCGGGGCGTTGTGATCGAAGGGACGCGCGCCCTGGGCGCGGACGATCGCATCCATCTTCGCCAGCGCACGGCCGGAGTCGAGGATGTCGCGCGCGATCGCGAAGCCGTCGCCACCGCGCACGTCGGGGTCGAACTCGAGCATGCGCCCGGCCAGGCGCAAGGCCTTCTGACGCAGGTCGTTGGGCGCACGCGGGTCGTTCTCGAGCACGCGCATCACGTCGCGCGCCTCGAGCACCGGGCCGATGCCGTTGCCGATCGGCTGGCGGCCGTCGGTGATGACCACGTCGATGGTCAGGTTCATGCGCGCCGCAACGAACTCGAAGAGCTTGCGCAGCTTCTGCGCCTCGGCCATCGAGCGCATCTTGGCGGTGGGCCCCACCGGGATGTCGAGCACCAGGTGGGTCGAGCCCGCGGCGAGCTTCTTGGACAGGATGGACGCCACCATCTGCCCGGGGGAGTCGATCGACAGCGGGCGCTCGACCGAGATCAGCACGTCGTCGGCCGGCGACAGGTTGGCGGTGCCGCCCCAGGCGAGGCAGCCGCGGTGCTCGCGCACGATGCCGGACAGCGCCTCGGTCGGCAGCTCGACGCGGGCGAGCACCTCCATGGTGTCGGCGGTCCCTGCCGGCGAGGTGATCGCGCGCGAGGAGGTCTTGGGGCACAGCATGCCGTGCGCGGCGACGATCGGCACCACCAGCATCGAGGTGCGGTTGCCGGGGATGCCGCCGATGCAGTGCTTGTCCACCACCGGGCGCTCGTGCCAGTCGATGCGGTGGCCCACCGCCGCCATCGCCTCGGTGAGGAAGGTCACCTCCTCGCGGTCGAGCTCGCCCTGGTTGGTGGCGACCACGAAGGCGGTGAGCTCGATCTTGGAATAGCGGTGTTCGGCAATGTCGCGGACGATGGCGCGGAAGTCCTCGCGCGCGAGCCGCTCGCCGGCGATCTTGCGATGCAGCGCGGGGATGGAGGACGGCGGCTCGGCCTGCGCGACCATCGCCGGATGGCCGTTGTCGACGCCCAGCTGGAGGAAGGCGTCGATCGACAAACCGAGCTCGTCGGGCTGCACGATGCAGCCGTCGTCGACGACGTTGAGCGTGGCGAGGATGCGACGGCCGTTGGCCCGCACCTCCACCTTGGAGAGGGCCTGGAAACCCTCGGCGCGATAGATCGCGCAGTCGCGGTGCAGGTAGGCGACGTTTTCACGCCAGGTGTCGATCGCCACCCTGCGCAGCCGCAAGGGAGACGCCGATCCGCCGGCGACAGGGGGCTGTTCGGCTCGTGGTTCCATGAAAACGAGCCTACACCGGCGCAATGGCCTGGGAAAGCTCGCCGGTCACGCACCAACGAGCTCTTGCGGGCGGCGCATGAACCGGCACCAAGCCTCCAAGGGGCCAGGCCCCGCCCTGCCCAGGAGGACTCCCGGCTTGCGGCCATAAACCTTAACCAATGTCAAGACGTTCGCCCGCCATTCGTCATATGGTGTGACAGAAATCACACTCATGAAAAAAGAGGAGGCCGCCATGACCAACCGCAACATCTCCTTCATCGTCAAGGACCAGGACCCGTTGATGCTGCGGCCCACCGATACGGTGCAGACCGCCTGCCGGGGCATGTGCGCACGCAGCGTGGGCGCGGTCCTGGTGACCGACGCACGCGCCCATCTCAAGGGCATCTTCACCGGCCGCGACGCGGTGCAGGTGATCGCCAACGGCAGCGACCCGGCCAAGGTGCATCTGTCCGAGGTCATGACGGCGAAGCCCGACACGATCGAACCCGAGCGCAAGGCAATCGACGCGCTGCACATGATGTGCGACGGCGGCTACCGCCACCTGCCGGTGGTGGTCGAAGGCAAGGTCGTCGGCATCGTCTCGCGCAGCGATTTCAAGGGACTGGAACTCGACCAGTTCGAGGACGAGCAGAGCCTGTGGGAACGCATCTGCTGAAGGTCGCGACGACTCCTCCTGCGCACCCGCGCGCACCGGCACACACGGCCGCACGGATCTTCCCGATCACTCCACCCTGAAGCGCAGCGTGCCGATCATGCGGTCGTCGGCGGAGAGGACCTGCACCTGCCAGCGTCCGCGTGGCTCCTCCGGGAAGTTGCGCTTGCGCGTCCACGCCCGGTAGCCCTCGGCGCGTCCACCGTTCACCTCCAGCTCGATACGGTCCACCACCCGCCCCTCGTGGCGCCATACGTGCACGACCTTCTCGGACAGGCCCAGCGGCGCGTGGATGGCCGTGTAGGCATAGAGGCCATCGGCGAGCAGGCGGCTGGCCTCGATGGTGCGCAGGCTCTCGGCCGGCGCGCGCTGCGCCTCGTCCACCACGCTGGTCAGCGCGACCTGGGTCAGGCGAAGGGTGGCCGGCGGCACCCACAAGCGCGCCAGCCAGCCCGCCGCACCGAGCGCGACGAGCAGTGCCAGCACGAGCAGCCCGCGCCACCAGCGTGGCACGCTGATCGCCCCGGCGAGCGTCGGGAACGACAGCGCCACCGCCACCCCGAGCGCGAGCTGGTAGCTCGCCAGGGCCGGCACCTGCAGCACCAGCGGGAACACCACCAGCAGCAGCGCGAACAGGGCCAGCGTGTGATAGCCGAGGAAGAGCCAGCGCCGCGTGGCCAGGCGGCCGAAATAGACCGGGTCGAGGATCGCCACCAGCGCCATCAAGCCGAGCGCCGAGGTGAACACCGCCTGGCCACTATTCCACGAGGTGCTGGCGAAGAAGAAGGGCAGCGCGAAGAACAGGCTCTCCTGATGGGTGAACTGGGTTAGGTAGCGCACCAGCGCCGGCGGCAGGCCGAAGCCGAAGCGGCGCTTGACCGCGCGGTCGAGCACGCGCTCGAGCACCAGCAGCAGCCAGCCGGCGAGCATCGCCACCGCCATCGCGCGCGCCACGCCCTCGTGGCGCTCGACCAGGAAGAAGCTCGACACCCCGGAGACGAACCCGAAGGTGGCGACCAGCCAGGGATGGCGACGCAGCCACACCACAACGCGCAGGCCCCGCCGCTTGAGACGGGCGAGGCGGCTGCCGCTCGCAGCGGGCTCGGTCTCCTGCAACGAGGCGACCAGGGCCTCGGTAGAAGGACAGGACTCGTCCTTCATCGTCCCAGGTCGCGCAGATCGACCACCGGCTCACGGCCGAAATCCTCGTCGAGCAGGAAGTCGACCAGGTGCATCGCGCACTCGGTGGGGGCGATCAGGCCGCCGCTGGCCTGCATCTCTGCGAAGCGGTCGCGCAGCGGGAAGCGCTCCGGCGTGCTGGCGCGGATCTCGGCCTGCATGCCGGTGTCGATCACGCCCGGCGCCAGCGCGCAGATACGCAGCCCGGGCACCGCGTCGAGCTGCACCGCGCGTGCGTGGTGATCGAGCGCGGCCTTGGTGGCGCAATACACGCTCCAGCCCGCGTAGGGCTTGCGCGCCGCGCCGCTGGAGACATGCAGCACGCGGCGCGCCTGCGGCCCGGCGGCGGCGGCGAAGGCCGCGGCGAGCGCGAGCGGCGCGCCGACGTTGCTCGCCACCGCGCGCGCCGCCGCCGCCGGGTCCTGCAGCGCGAGCGGCCCCATCGGCTGCAGGGTGCCGGCGTTGTTGATCAGCAGCGCCTCGTCGGCCTCGGCGAGCCAGGCCTGCAGCGCGCCCGAGCCGAGCCAGGCGGCGAGCGCCCCGGCGTCGGCGAGGTCGAGCGCGACCTCACGCAGGGACTCGCCGTGGCGGGCAGCGAGCGCCGGGTTGCCGCGGCGCGCGAGCGCGAGCACCGCGATGCCGCGATCGAGGAGCTCCTCGGCGATCGCCTCGCCGAGACCGCGGCTATGTCCGGTGAGGACGGCACGCACGCCCTTCATCGACCAAGCTCCGCCGCAGCGGCAGGCGGACGGCGCGCGACCAGGCCGACCAGGGCCGAGCGCCCCTTGTGCCCGACGCCCTCCTCCAGCACGTCCTCGTACTCCTGCAGATGCACGATCTCCAGCCCGGCGAAGGCCTCGCGCAGCAGCTCGGCGGTGTACAGGTTCTCCACCGCCGATGGCCCGCCGGTGCGGTATTCGAGCTGCTTCGGGGTGTAGCCCTGCAGGATCAGGTGACCGCCAGGCCTCAGCGCGCGCGCCATGCCGGCGAAGATGCGCGCGCGTTGCGCCGGGTCGGCGAACTGGATGAAGATCGCCACCACGAAGTCGAAGGCGGCCTCCGGGTAGTCCCACGCCACCGCGTCGGCGAGCACGAAGTCGACCTCGACATGGCGCCCGGCGGCGAGCTTGCGCGCCTTCTCCAGCGCCACCGCCGAGATCTCGGTTGCGGTCACCGCGAGCCCCTGCTCGGCCAGCCACACCGCGTTGCGCCCCTCGCCGTCGGCCACCGAGAGCGCATCGGCGCCGGACGCAAGCAGCGCCGCCTGCGCGGCGAGGAAGCGGTTGGGGGTGGTGCCGAAAACGTAATCCTCGCCCGCGCTGCGATAGCGGGTGGACCACATGTGTTCCTGTTCGTGTGCGTTCATGCGTGTTCCTGGAAAGTGCCGCGGCGGCGGGCCGCGGCGATCACCACGGCACGGGCTCGCCGCGGTGGTCGAAGAATTCGCCCGAGTCGCCCGGCCCGAGGCGCTCGATCACCGCGAGCAGGCGCGCGGCCGCCTCGGCGGGGGCCTGCACCTGCAGCCCGGACTTGGCGAAGGGCGCCGACAGGCCGGTGTCGACCGTGCCCGGATGCAGCGCGACGCAGATCGCCTGCGGCCGGCCACGGCGCAGCTCGACCGCGGCCGTGCGCACGAGCTGGTTGAGCGCCGCCTTCGAGGCGCGGTAGGCATACCAGCCGCCGAGCCGATTGTCGCCGATGCTGCCCACGCGGGCCGACAGCGTGGCGAACACCGCGCGACGCTCACGCGGCAGCAGCGGCAGGAAGTGCTTCATCAGCAGCGCCGGGCCGATCGCATTGATCGCGAAGGCGTGCGCGAGGTGCGCGGGATCGAGCTCGCGCCAGCTCTTCTCCGGCTCCATCCCGTCGCCGTGGAGGAAGCCGGTGGCGTCGAAGACCAGGGTGGGCACGCCGCGCGCGCGCACCGCGGCGGCCGCGGCGACGATCGAGGCCTCGTCGAGCAGGTCGAGAGCCGGACTGCCCCTGCGCCCGAGCGCGAGCACCTCGTCGTAGGCCGCGCGGTCGCGCAAGGCCGCGACCAGCGCCCCGCCCACGCCACCGCCGCCGCCCACGACCACGGCGAGCGTCCTGCCGCCGGCCTCGTCCGCTCGCACGTCGGCTCGCGCCGCCTCGCCTGCGCTGTGGCTCATGACGCCTCCTCCTGCACGTCCGCCCCCGCCCTTGCCATGTCGCGCCCCTCCTCCACCGCGTGGCAGGCGACGCGCTGGCCGTCGTCGAGCTCACGCAGGGCAGGCGCCTCGCGCCGGCAGCGTTCGTCGGCGAGCGGGCAGCGCGGGTGGAAGCTGCAGCCGGATGGCGGGCTGATCGGGTTGGGCACCTCGCCGCGCACCGCATCGTCGGCCTGGCCGCGACGGGCAAAGTCGGGGATGGTCGCCAGCAGCATGCGCGTATACGGGTGGCGCGGGCGCTCGAACAGCGTGCGGCTGGCGGCGATCTCGACGATACGGCCGAGATACATCACGCCGACCTCGTCGGCCATGTGGCGCACCACCGCGAGGTCGTGGCTGATGAACAGGAAGGTGAGCCCGAGCTCGTCCTGCAGGTCGCGCATCAGGTTGAGGATCTGCGCCTGCACCGACACGTCGAGCGCCGAGGTCGGCTCGTCGCAGACGAGGAACTCGGGCCGGTTGGCGAGCGCGCGCGCGATGCAGATGCGCTGGCGCTGGCCGCCGGAGAACTCGTGCGGATACTTCGCGCCGTCGGCCGGCGACAGGCCGACCTGGCCCAGCAGCCCGGCGACGCGCGCGCGGATCGCCGCATCGTCCGTCTCCAGCCCGAACACGCGGATCGGCTCGGCGATGATGCGCTCCACCCGCCAGCGCGGGTTGAGGCTGGCGTAAGGATCCTGGAAGATCATCTGGAAGCGGCGGCGCAGCCTCTGGCGCTCGGCGCTGCCGCGCACCTCGGCGACGTCGCGGCCGTCGAACACGATGCGCCCGGCCGAGGGCTCGTGAAGGCCGACGATCAGGCGCGCCACGGTGGATTTCCCGCAGCCAGACTCGCCCACCAGCGCGAAGGTGCGGCCGCGCGGGATCGCGAACGAGACCCCATCGACCGCACGCAGCCAGCGCCGCGGCTCGCGCTCGAGCACGCGCTCGAGCCAGGGCTTCGAGACGTCGAAGGCACAGTGCAGGTCCTCGACACGCAGCAGCGGCGCCACCGCGCCGGGGTCGCGCACACGCCGTGTTGCGGCCGCGCAAGGCGCTGCTGGAGTGGAAAGCGATGCTGGCGCAGACGCCTGCGAAGCCTCCGCCCCGGCGTGCGCCGGCACGGACGCAGGCGCACGCCCCGTGCCTTCCGGCTCGCCTGCCGGGCCGGCCTCGGACGAGGTCTCGACCCGTACGTCAGGCGCGGTCGCGGGCTCCCGCACGGCAGCCGGTGCGACAAGGTCCGGCGCATCGACCACGCCGCCCGGCAGGCCGGCGTCCGCGACGGGGTCCGCCTGCACCCGATGCACCAGGCCCTCGGCCTCCTCGACCGCGGCGCGGTCCTCCTGCTTCGCCTTGGCGAGCGCGCGCTCGATGATGCTCATCGCCCACCTCCTTCAGCCATCTCCGCCGGCGCGTACAGCCAGCACGCCGCGCGCGTGGCACCTGCCGGCATCAGCGCGGGGCGCTCGACGCGGCAGCGCGCGAAGGCCTCGCTGCAGCGCGGATGGAAGGCGCAGCCCGGCGGGATGGCATCCAGGCGCGGCATCGCGCCATCGATCTGCACCAGGCGATCGACCTCGGCGCCGAGCACCGGGATGGCGCCCATCAGGCCGCGGGTGTAGGGATGCGCCGGCGCGCGCACCACCTCGTCCACCGGCCCGATCTCCACCACCCGGCCGGCATACATCACCGCGACGCGGTCGGCGGTCTCGGCGATCACGCCCATGTCGTGCGTCACCAGCATCACCGCGGTGTGGTGCTGGCGGCACAGGCGGCGCAGCAGGGCGATGATCTGCGCCTGCACAGAGACGTCGAGCGCGGTGGTGGGCTCGTCGGCGATGATCAGCTCGGGCTCGGCGCACAGCGCGAGCGCGATCACCACGCGCTGGCGCATGCCACCGGAGAACTGGTGCGGGTAGTGGTCGATGCGCTGCGCCGGTGCCGGGATGCCGACCTCGTCGAGGAGCGCGAGCGCACGCTCGCGCGCGGCGGCGGGACAGAGGTCGAGGTGGGTCAGCATGGTCTCGACCAGCTGCTCGCCCACCGTGTACAGCGGGTTCAGGCTGGTGAGCGGGTCCTGGAAGACCATCGCGATGCGGCGTCCGCGCAGGCGCCGCATGGTTTCGCCGCGCAGTTCGTGGATGGCCTCGCCGTCGAGCAGGATCTCGCCGCCCGCGATGCGTCCGGGCGGCTCCAACAGGCCGATGATGGCCGCGCCGGTGAGCGACTTGCCCGCGCCCGACTCGCCCACCACGCCCAGCACCTCGCCACGCGCGATGTCGAAGGAGACGTCGTCGAGCGCCACCAGGGTGCCGCGCCGGGAGGGGAATTCCACCCGCAGGTTGCGCACCGACAGCAGCGGCACGCCCCCCGCCACATTCAACTGGAAGACAGCAGGCGCGATCATCGGCGCAGCCTCGGATTGAGCGCGTCGCGCAGCCAGTCGCCAAGCAGGTTAACCGACAGCGCGAGCAGCAGCAGGGTGAGGCCGGGGAAGAACACGATCCACCACTCGCCCGAGAACAGGTAGTCCTGGCCGACGCGGATCAGGGTGCCGAGGCTGGGCTGGGTGGGCGGCACGCCGACGCCGAGGAAGGACAGCGTCGATTCGAGGATGATCGCCAGCGCCAGGCCGATGGTGGCGATCACCAGCACCGGCCCCGTCACGTTGGGCAGGATGTGGCGGAGCAGGATGGTCGGCGCCGGCACGCCGATCACGCGTGCGGCCTGCACATACTCCTTGTTGCGCTCGGCCAGCGTGGAGCTGCGCACCGTGCGCGCGTACTGCACCCAGTCCGAAAGGCCGATCGCCAGGATCAGCACGTAGATCGCCGCCTTGTCGTGCAGCGCCGGCGGCACCACGCCCTTGAACACGCCGAAGATCAAGAGTGCCACCAGGATCGCCGGGAAGCTCAGCTGCACGTCGGCGATGCGCATGATCAGGCTGTCCACCCAGCCGCCGCGGTAGCCGGCGACGAGCCCGAGCGTGATGCCCAGCACCGCGGCGAAGGCCACCGCCGCGAAGCCCACCAGCAGCGACACCCGCGAGCCGTAGAGGATGGCCGAGAACAGGTCGCGTCCCTGCGCGTCGGTGCCCAGCCAATACACGTTGCCGGTAAATTCGTTGGCCTGCATGGGGCGGGTGAAGCCGTCCATGAGGTTCAGCGTGGCGGGGTCGAAGGGGTTCTGCGGTGCGATCACCGGCGCGAGCAGTGCGGCGACCAGGATCGCCAGCACCACCATCGCCGAGAGCACCGTGATCGGCGAGCGGATGAAGCTGTGGAAGATATCGCTGTCGAGCAGGCGCGCGAGCGCACCGCTTGGTGCGGGCGACACGGCGGCAGAGGCAGGCGTGGGGGATTCGGTGCTCATGGCGGGTTCCGGGGTACCGGGGGCGCTCACTGCCCGCGCCCGGTGCGCTGCACGCGCAGACGCGGATCGACGACGAAGTAGAGCAGGTCGACGATCAGGTTGATGACGACGAAGATCAGCGCGATAAGCACCAGGTAGGCCGCCATCACCGGGATGTCGACGAACTGCACCGCGGTGATGAAGAGCAGGCCCACGCCCGGCCACTGGAACACCGTCTCGGTGATGATGGCAAAGGCGATGATCGAGCCGATCTGCAGCCCGGTGATGGTGATCACCGGCAGCAGCGTGTTGCGGAGCGCGTGGCCGAAATGCACCGCGCGGTCGGTGAGGCCGCGGGCGCGGGCGAACTTGATGTAGTCGGTGCGCAGCACCTCGAGCATCTCGGCGCGCACCAGGCGCATGATCAGCGTGAGCTGGTACAGGCCCAGGGTGATCGCCGGCATCACGAGCGACTTCAGTCCGGACGTGGTCAGCAGCCCGGTGGTCCACCACCCCAGGTCCACCACCTCGCCGCGACCGAAGGCGGGCAGCACCTTGAGCTCGACCGCGAACACGTAGATCAGCAGGATGCCGATCAGGAAGGTGGGCAGCGACACGCCCACCAGCGACAGGCTCATGATCGCATGGCTAAGCCAGCCGTCGCGGCGCAGCGCGGTATACACGCCGAGCGCGATCCCCAGCGCGAGCGCGCCGAAGCCCGAGATCAGCGCCAGCTCCAGCGTGGCCGGCAGGCGCTCGGCGATCACGTCCGCCACCGGCCGCGCCATGCGGTAGGACACGCCGAACTCGCCCTGCGCCGCATTCACCACGAAGCGCAGGAACTGCAGCGCCACCGGGTCGTCGAGGCCGAGCGATTCGCGCAGTGCGGCGCGCTCGGCCATCGTCGCCTCCTGGCCGACCATGTTGTTCACCGGATCGCCGATGAAGCGGAACAACCCGAACGAGACCAGCGCCACGGTCAGCATGACGAGGACGGACTGCAGCAGGCGGCGCAGGACGAAGGCGGGCATGGGGCGCGAGGAGTCAGGAGCGAGGCGTGAGGTGCGGCTTGGGCGCGGCCGGGTGGCCGCGCGTGCCCGTCACTTCCTGTACTTCAACAGCTTGAAGTAGGGATAGTTCTCCGACTGCACCGGGAAGTCGATGTCGTCCTTCATCGCCCAGTTCAGCATCTGGTGGTGGATCGGCAGATAAACGACGTCGTCCTGCACCGCCTTCCACGTCTCCGCGACCATGCCGGCGCGCTTGCCGAGGTCGATCTCGCGGTTCATCGCCGTGGTCAGTTCATCCACCTTCGCGCTGGAATAGCCGGTCACGTTCCACGAGCCGCCCTTGTCGGTCCGCGTCTCGTACAGATAGTGGAAGACATAGTGCGAATCCATGGTCGGCACGCCCCAGCCGAGCATGTAGAGGTCGAGCTCGCCCTTGGGCAGCTCGGCGAAGTGGATGCTCTTGGGTCGCGCGTCCAGCCGCGCCTTGACGCCGATCTGGCCGAACATGCCGGTCACCGCCTGGCAGATCGCCTCGTCGTTCACGTAGCGGTCGTTGGGGCAGGACAGCGTCACCGCGAAGCCGTTCGGATAGCCCGCCTCGGCGAGCAGCGCCTTCGCGCGCGCCACATCGGGCGCCGGCACCACGTCCATCGCCTTGTCGTAGCCGTCGATGAAGGGCGGCGCGACGATGCCGGCGGGCACGGACTGGCCGCGCATCACCACGCGCTTGACCGCCTCGCGGTTGATCGCGATGTTCATCGCCTCGCGCACGCGCTTGTCCGCGAAGGGGTTCTTCCCCTTGACGTCCGAGCTGCGCAATTCGGCTGCGCCCTGGTTCATGCCGAGGAAGATCGTGCGGTTCTCGGGGCCGGAGCGCACCACGAGGCCCTTGGCCGAGGACAGGCGCTCGAGGTCCTGCACCGGCGGGTCGAGGAGGAAATCGACCTCCCCCGAAAGCAGCGCCGCGACCCGGGTGGCGGCCGAGCGCACCGGGGTGAACACGACCTTGGCCACCTCCATCGGGAAGCTGCCCTTGCCCCAATAGTTCTCGTTGCGCTCGAGCTCGGTGCGCACGTCGGGCTCGCGCTTCACCAGCCGGAAGGGGCCGGTGCCGTTGGCATTGCGCACGGCGAAGGTCTCGTCGCCGGCCTTGTAGTTCTGCGGCAGGGTGACCTTGTTCTCCTCGGACCACTCGCGGTCCATGATGAACAGGTTGGTCAGGTTGTTGGGCAGCAAGGGATTGGGGCCGTTGGTGCGCATGCGCACGGTGTGTTCGTCGACCTTGACGACCTCGACCACGCTGGTGAGCAGCCCCTTCATGTCGGAGTTCTCGTGCTTGGCGCGCAGGATCGAGAACACCACGTCGTCGGCCGTGAAGGCGTTGCCGTTGTGGTACTTCACGCCCTCGCGCAGCTTGAACTCCCAGACGTTCGGGTCCTCGGTGATCTTCCACGCGGTGGCCAGCCGCGGCGCCAGCTTCATTTCCTGGTCGCGGAACACCAGCGAGTCATAGACCTGGTGGTTCATCACGTGGGTCGGGCCCTCGTTCTGCGAGTGCGGGTCCATCGTCAGCGCATCGCCTGCCGCCGCCCAACGCACGGTCTGCGCGGAGGCGGGGGTGGCGGCCACGCTGGCGAGCGCCGCCAAGGCGAACGGAAGGGCACGGGCGAGTCGGGGCTTGTTCATTGATTCGATCTCCGTCGGGGACGATTGGGGCTGCCTGGGGAGGCCGGACAACCGGAGCGCCCGGCCGCAAGCATGCCGGCCGATTGTTGCATCGTCGGGGCCGGCCGGCCAAGCGTGCGGCACCCGGATACGGGTTGTCCCCGATCCGGCATGCGCTTGCCGACTCAGCCGAGCAGGCGTCCGATCGTCCCCATCGCGATGGTCAGGAATCCGAGGGTCAGATTGGTGCCGACGAGCTGGCGGATGCGTCCAAGCGCCGCCCCGCCCGCCTTCCAGTCCTCGGCCGCCACCGCGCGCGTCAGCGCGGCGTAGGGCGTGAAGAACACGAAGGCGTAGATGGCGATCATCACCAGGCCCATCAGGAACATGATGTGCTGGTAAAGCGGCGCCGCCGCGAAGCCATGGCGCAGGATCAGCGCCAGCCCGCTCGCGAGAACCACCGCGACCGCCACCCAGACCCAGGTGAAGAAGCGCGCCAGCACCCCGCGCCACAGACGCAGCCGCGGCGGCGGCTCGAGCTGGCTGGCGGCCTCGGGACGCAGGCAGACATAGGCGAAGAACATCCCGCCTACCCAGACCACGACGCCGGCGACGTGCAGGAACAACAGCAGGGGATCGAAGCTCACGGGGATTCTCCTTCGCACGGGGGAAGTCGATTGTGCCGCAAAAGCCGGCTCAGGCAGCCGGATCCGTACATTTACCGGATGCAAGGACGGGTCGCGACTCACATGCCAGCGGGAAGCTTGAGCAGGTCCGCCGGGAGATCGATGTCGTGCAAGGCGGGCAGCACACGATACGACCACGCGAGCGCATCGAGGCACGCCCGGGTGTCGGCGGCGACCGTAGGGGTACTCCACGCGATCCCCTCGAACAGGCGCCGATCGAAACGACGCAGCCCGAGCAGCACGTAGCCGCCGTCGAAACTCGGGACGATCGCCGCCTCCGCCTCGTCGAGCGCCGCGGCCGCGGCGCGCAAGCGGACGACATCGAGCGCCGGGCAGTCGGAGCCGATCAGCATCACGCGCTCGCCATCGGCAAGCACTCGCTGCGCCGCGCCCGCCATGCGCGCGCCGAGATCGCCCTCTCCCTGCGCCGACCAGCGCAAGCCCGCCGGGACCGCGACACCTCGCCACGCCGGATCCTCCGGCGCCGGACTCGCACACAGCTCGACCGCGCCGGGCGCGGCCTCGGCGGCGGCGACCAGGGTGCGTGCCAGCATGCGCGCGGCGAGCGCCGCCGCGCCCTCGGCGCCGAGCGCGGGAATCAGCCGCGTCTTCACCCGCCCCGGCTGCGGCGCCTTGGCGAACACCACGATGCGGGTCGCGCTCATCGGTAGGCCTCGGCCAGGCGCTCGGCCGGCACGCCGCGCCAATAGGCCCAGCGCAGCCGCCACATCAGCAGGATGGTGCGCCACACCCCGCGCTGCTCCCAGCGCCGCCCCGAGGTCCGCACCCGCGCGCGCAGGCAGGCCGGGCGCGATACGCGCAGCAGGCGGCGCGAGAGCTCGATGTCCTCCATCAGCGGCTGGTCCGGGAAGCCGCCCAGCGCCTCGAGAACGTCGCGGCGCATGAAGATGGCCTGGTCGCCGGTGGCGATGCCGCTCAGCCGCGAGCGCAGGTTCATCAGCGCCGACACCACGCGCAGCATGTGCGGGCGGCCGTCGATCTGCACGTCGAAGCGGCCCCAGGCCGGGGTGTCCGCGGCAGCCTGCGGAGGCTGCGCTGGCGACGCGCCGGCGAGGGCGGCGCGCACCATCACGTCCGCCGCCTCGGGCAGGCGTGTGTCCGCATGCAGGAACAGCAGGATCGCGCCGCTGCAGACACGCGCGCCGGCGTTCATCTGGCGCGCGCGGCCACGCTCGGCAGCGATCACCCGGAAGCCGGCCGCACGCGCGATCTCCACCGAGCCGTCATCGCTGCCGCCATCGACCAGCACGACCTCGCAGCCGCGCTCGCGCCAGCCCCCGAGGTGGGCGAGCAGGCCAGGCAAGGCCGCGGCCTCGTTCAGCATCGGCACGACGATCGAGAGCGGCCCGCAGGGGGCGACCGGATGCGAGCCCGTCACGCTCAGCCCTTGAGCGCGCCGCCGCAGCTCGAGCCGCTGCCCGCGGTGCAGCCGAAGCAGTGGTCGGCTACGCGGATCGGCGCACCGGCGAGGTCGCGCACGAGCAGGTCGCGAAGATGCAGGCCGCCCGGGCGCGTCACCGAGTCGGCCCCTTCGCCCGCCTGGACGTCGTCGAGCCCCCCTTCCGCCCCCAGCGGCAGGCCGAGCTGCTGGTTGAAGTCGCAGTCGTACAGCCGCCCCTGCCAGTCCACGCTGACCAGCGCGCGACACATCACCCCGGCGAGGTTCTCGTCGCGGTGGCTGGCCTGCAGCAGCGCCATGTAGGCGTTGAACTGCCCCTTCGAGATCAGCGTCGAGCCGAAGCGCTGGATCGGCATGTTGGCGAGCGCGAACAGGCTGGTGAAGACGATGCCGAAGTGCGCCGCGAGCTCGCGCCGGTAGTCGGCCTCGAGCCGGGCCTGGTCGGGCGGCAGCACCGGACCCTGCGGGTTGTACACCAGGTTCAGCACCCGCCCGCTGCCGGGCTGTCCGTAGCCGAGCGCGTTCAGGCGCAGCAGGCCGGCGATGCTGCGCCCGAACACGCCCTTGCCGCGCTGGCGGTCGACGTTGTCCGCGGAATAACACGGCAGCGAGGCCACGACCTCGACACCGTGCCCGGCGAGGAACTCGGCCAGATCCTCCTGCCCCGGCTCGGACAGGATGGTGAGGTTGCAGCGGTCGATCACGCGCACGCCGAGCGCCCGCGCCTCCCGCACCAGGGCGCGGAAGCCCGGATGCAGCTCGGGGGCGCCGCCGGTGAGGTCGAGCGTACCGATCACGCGCGCGGCGAGCACCTGCGGGATCAGCGCCAGCGTATCGGCGTCCATCATCTCGCTGCGGCTGGGGCCGGCGTTGACGTGGCAATGCACGCAGCTCTGGTTGCAGCGATAGCCCAGGTTCACCTGCAGCGTGGTCGTCGCCTCGCGGCGCAGCGGCGGAAAGCGGCGCGATTCGAGCAGCGGGAGGGTGGCATGCATGCGGAGGGTCTCCATCGGAAAATCGATTATTGCGGTGGCTACGGAATCCGCAGCCACCGGTACGGTCTTCTGTCGTACCTGACTCGGAAAACCTTACGCTCGGGAAGTTCGATCCCGCCGCATCATCCGGCCCCCATCATCCGCCCCCATCCTGCCTCCTTCCCATTCGACCCCATGAAGCGACTCCTCCTCGTCGGCGGCGGCCACGCCCAGCTCGCGGTCCTGCAGGCCCTCGCCCGGCGACGCCCGCGCGCAGTGGAGGCGGTGCTGCTGACGCCCTCGCCCTGGCAATGGTACTCGGGGATGCTGCCCAGCTGGATGGCCGGGCACTGCCGCGCCGAGGACTGCCGCATCGACCTGCGCCCGCTCGCCGCCGCGGCCGGCGCGCGCCTGTGCCTCGCCTCCGCAGTGGCGCTCGACGCCGGGCGCCACGCCCTGCGCGACGACACCGGCGCCACGCACGACTTCGACCTGCTGTCGCTCGACGTCGGCAGCCTCGTCGACACCCGCGCCCTCGACGCCCTGCCGACGGACAGCTTGCTGGCGGTGAAGCCGCTGCAGGCCTTCTTCGCCGCCTGGCCGCAGCGGCTCGCCGCCGCGCGCGCCGGGCGCCTGCGCCGGCTCGCGGTCGTGGGCGGCGGCGCGGCGGGCGTGGAGCTCGCGCTCGCCGCCGCGGAGGCCTTTCGCCGCGCCGGCTGCAGGGTGGCGCTGGCGCTCGTGGCGCCCCCCGGCGGACTGCTCGCCGGCCACGCCGAGGGCGCGCGGCAGCGCGTGCTGCGCCGCCTCGCCCGGGCCGGCATCGCGCTCCACCTGGCTCGCGCCGAGGGCACGGCGGCGGGCCTGGTGCTCGACCACGGCGCGGGGGACGCCCCCGCCGCCCTGCCCGCAGACTGCGTGATCGCCGCCACCGGCGCGCGTGCCCTGCCCTGGTTGCGCGAGAGCGGCCTGGCCTGCGACGCGGAAGGCTGGGTCGCGGTCGACGCCGGCCATCGCAGCAGCTCGCATCCCTTCATCCACGCCGCCGGCGACGTGTGCACCCGGGCCACGCCAGGGTTCGCGCGCTCGGGCGTGCATGCGGTCCACGCCGGCCCGGTGCTCGCCGCCAACCTCCTCGCCGCCGTGGACGGCATCGCGGAAGGTGAGGCCACGCACAGCTACCTGCCGCGCACACGCTCGCTGTACCTGATCGCAACCGGCCCCCGCCACGCCATCGCCTCGTGGGGGCGCTGGTCGGCCGAGGGCCGCTGGGTCTGGCACTGGAAGGACTACCTGGACCGCGGCTTCATCGCGCGTCACCGGCGCGCTGCCATCATGCCGGTGTAAGAATCCGCGGAGCTCATGCGACAAAGCTCGAAACCCCGTCCTTCTCACCCCCCTTTTCCCGGAGCCCCGCCATGCACGAACTCGTCCAGGACTACTACGGCCGCACCCTGCAGTCCTCCACCGACCTCAAGACCTCGGCCTGCTGCGACGCGAGCGCGCTGCCGGCGGCACTGAAGCCGGTGCTCGGGCGCATCCACCCCGAGGTGCTGGCGCGCTACTACGGCTGCGGTCTGGTGAGCCCGCCCCTGCTCGAGGGCTGCCGCGTGCTCGACCTCGGCTGCGGCTCGGGGCGCGACGTGTATGCGCTCGCCCAGCTCGTCGGCGAGCACGGCGAGGTGGTCGGCGTGGACATGACCCCCGAGCAGCTCGCCGTCGCGCGCCGCCACGAGGACTACCACCGCGAGACCTTCGGCTTCGCGCGCAGCAACGTGCGCTTCCTCGAGGGCTACATCGAGCGCCTCGGCGAGCTCGGCCTCGAGGACGCGAGCTTCGACGTGATCGTGTCGAACTGCGTGATCAACCTGTGCCCGGACAAGGCCGCGGTGCTGCGCGAGGTCTTCCGCCTGCTCCGCCAGGGTGGCGAGTTCTACTTCTCCGACGTGTATGCCGACCGCCGCGTGCCCGCCGCGGTGCGCGACGACCCGGTGCTGTACGGCGAATGCCTGGGCGGCGCGCTGTACTGGCAGGACTTCCTCGCGCTGGCCCGCGCCGCCGGCTTCCCCGACCCGCGCCTGGTCGAGGATCGCCCGCTCGCGGTGACCGATCCGGCGCTCGTGGCCAAGCTGGGGAACATCCGCTTCTTCTCGGCGACCTGGCGGCTGTTCCGGGTCGACGGCCTCGACAGCGCCGGGGAGGACTACGGCCAGGCGGTGGTGTATCGCGGCACGCTGCCCGGGGAGCCCGTGCGCCTCGCGCTCGACAAGCGGCACGCCTTCGATGCGGGCCGCGTCGTGCCGGTGAGCGGCAACACCTGGCGCATGCTGCACGACAGCCGGCTGCGGTCGCACTTCGACTTCATCGGCAGCTTCGAGGGCCACTACGGACCCTTCGCCGGCGAGGGGCCGGCCATGCCCTTCGACACCACGGCGCCCGCCGCGGACGCGGACAACCCGGCGCCCCCACTGGCGCAAGCACCGACGGCGGCACCCATGACCCTCGGCAGCGCGGCGCGCAAATCTTGCTGCTGAAGCCCACGCGGCGATGGCCGGCCCGTCCGCTTGCGGTCCGGCGCGGCCGGGGCGAGTGCCGCCCCGTCTCCATCTCCTCCGCCGCCGTCACCTCGCCGACCTCCGCCACCTCCCCGGAACTCCAATGAAGAAAACCCTCCTGCTGCTGCTCGTGCTCGCGCTCGCCGCCGGTTTCTTCGCCAGCGGACTGCATCGCCAGCTCGATCTCGACACCCTCAAGGCGGGGATGGGCGGCTTCGCCGTCTGGCACGCAGATTCGCCGCTGCTGGTCGCCGCGCTCTACTTCGCCGCCTATGTGGCGGTGACCGCGCTGTCGCTGCCGGGCGCGGCGGTGATGACGCTGGCCGGCGGCGCGCTGTTCGGGCTGGGCTGGGGGCTGCTGATCGTATCCTTCGCATCCACGATCGGTGCCACGCTGGCCTTCCTGGTCTCGCGCCACCTGCTGCGCGACAGCGTGCATGCGCGCTTCGGCGAGCGCCTGCGCGCGATCGACCAGGGCATCGCGCGCGACGGCGCGTTCTACCTGTTCTCGCTGCGCCTGGTGCCGGCCTTCCCCTTCTTCCTGATCAACCTGCTGATGGGGCTCACCCCGATCCGCACGCGCACCTTCTACTGGGTGAGCCAGCTCGGCATGCTGCCCGGCACGCTGGTGTACGTGAACGCGGGCACCGAGCTCGGCGCGGTGGACAGCCTGGCCGGCGTGCTGTCGCCGGGCCTCGTCGCCTCCTTCGTGCTGCTCGGCCTGTTCCCGCTGCTCGCGCGCTGGGGGGTCGAGCGCGTGCAGGCGCGCCGGGTGTATGCCGGGTGGACGCGGCCGAAGCGTTTCGAACGCAACCTGGTCGTGATCGGCGCCGGCGCCGCCGGTCTGGTGACCTCCTACATCGCCGCGGCGGTGAAGGCCAAGGTCACCCTGGTGGAGGCCGGGCGCATGGGCGGCGACTGCCTCAACACCGGCTGCGTGCCGAGCAAGGCGCTGATCCGCAGCGCGCGGCTCGCCCACCAGATCCGCCACGCCGAGCGCTACGGCCTGGAGCCTGGCGAGCCGGCGATCGACTTCCGCAGGCTGATGGCGCGGGTGCGCGCGGTGATCCGCAAGATCGAGCCGCACGACAGCGTGGAGCGCTACACCGCACTCGGCGTCGAGGTGCTGCAGGGCCGCGCGCGCATCGTCGACCCGTGGACGGTCGAGGTGGCACTCAACGAGGGTGGCACGCACCGGCTCAGCACCCGCAACATCGTCATCGCCACCGGCGCGCGGCCGACGGTGCCGGCGCTGCCCGGGCTGGAGGCGGTGGGCTACCTCACCAGCGACACGGTGTGGGACGCCTTCGCCGAACTCGACACCCCGCCGCGCCGGCTGCTGGTGCTGGGCGGCGGGCCGATCGGCTGCGAGCTCGCGCAGGCCTGCGCGCGCCTCGGCTCGCAGGTGGTGCTGGTGGGCCGCGCGCCACAGCTGCTGCCGCGCGAGGACAGCGACGTCGCCGCCTTCGCCCGCGCCGCGCTGGAGGCCGACGGCGTCGAGGTGCTGACCGGGGTCGCGGCGCTGCGCTGCGAGCTGGAAGCCGGCGAGGACGGCACGGGCAGCGCGCGCAAGCTCCTCGTCGTCGCCGACCCCTCCACCGGCGGCGAGCGCCGCATCGGCTTCGACACCCTGCTGTGCGCGGTCGGTCGCAGCGCGCGCCTGGAGGGCTTCGGCCTGGAGGCGCTTGGCATCCCGGCCGAGGGGACGGTGGCGACCAACGACTTCCTGCAGACGCGCTACCCCAACATCCTCGCCGCCGGCGACGTCGCCGGCCCCTTCCAGTTCACCCACGTCGCCGCCCACCAGGCCTGGCACGCGGCGGTCAATGCGCTCTTCGGCCACCTGCGCCGCTTCCGCGTCGACTACCGCTTCGTGCCCCACACCACCTTCATCGACCCCGAAGTCGCACGGGTGGGGCTGAACGAGACCGAGGCCCACGCGCGCGGCATCACCTTCGAAGTCACCCGCTACGGGCTGGACGATCTCGACCGTGCGATCGCCGACGGCGCCGACCACGGCTTCGTCAAGGTGCTGACCGTGCCCGGCAAGGACCGCATCCTCGGCGTCACCATCGTCGGCGAGCACGCCGCCGAGCTGCTCGCCGAGTTCGTGCTGGCGATGAAGCACGGCCTCGGGCTCAACAAGGTCCTCGGCACCATCCACACCTACCCGACCTTCGCCGAGGCCAACAAGTACGTCGCCGGCGAATGGAAGCGGGCGCACGCACCGCAGCGCGTGCTCGGCTGGCTGGCGCGCCATCACGCCTGGCTGCGGGGCTGATTACCGGCCGTGTCGCGCTCCGGCCGGGCCACATCCGGCAGCGCCCCGGCAAGGCAGGCGGGACGTCCGCTCACGCGCGCTGGTAGCGGGTCCGGCTCGACAACAGCAGGCCGACGATGGAGGCGAGCCCGGTGATCACCCAGGTCCACTGCCAGCCGCCCACCGTGCCCGCCACCCAGGCCACCAGCGGCGGGCCGAGGAACTGTCCGGCCGAGGAGCACTGCTGCATCCAGCCGACGGTGGTCGACACCGTCTGCTCGCTCGGCGCCACATGCACCGCGAGCGCGAACAGGGTGGCGGGGATCAGGCCGCCGACCGCCGAGAACAGCACCACCGCCAGGTAGCGGGCCACCGGCGCCTCGGCGCTGAGCGGGCTGAAGGCGACGAAGGCGGTCACCGCCATCGCCAGGAAGCCGGCATAGAGCAGGTGGCGGGCGCACACCCCGCGGTGCAGCAGGCGGCCCGCGGCGAGGTTGCCGGTGACGTTCACCAGGCAGGCGAAGGCAGTAAGCAGACCGGCGGCCTGGCCGGAGAGCCCGGCCTGGGCGTAGATCGACGGCAGGAAACCGATGACCGCCAGCCACTGGCTGGAGTACATCGAGAAGGTGATCGCCACCCGCCACGGCCCCGCGCTGCCGAGCGTGGCGCGCAGGCGTGCAGCCCATCGGGCGCTCGCGGCGTGCGGGACGCCGGAAGGGACGCCGGAAGGAGCGGCAACGCTCGCCGCGGCGCGGCGCGCCCGATCCGAGGGCACGCGCAGGAACAGCCACGCCGCCACGGCGGCCGACACCGCCGCCAGCGCCACCCACAATCCCTGCCAGCCGATCACACTCATCAGCGCCGGACCGCCGGCCAGCACCAGGGACGTACCGGTGGCCATGTACGTTCCCCACAGGCCCAGATGCAGCGCCAGCCGGCTCGGCGGCACGAGCTGGCGGATCAGGCTGGGCACGGGCAGCACCACGAGCAGGAAGCCGAGCCCCTCGAGCGCGCGCAACACGAGCAGCTCGGCCGGCTGCGTCGCCCACGCGCCGGCAAGGCTGGCAGACACGAGCACGAGCTGGCCGAGCAGGATGCTGCGACGCAGGCCGAAGCCGTCCGCGGCAAGGCCGATGAACACGCCGCCGAGCATGCCGGCCATCTGCACCATGGAGAGCAGGAAGCCGGCCTCGACCAGGCTGACGCCGAGCGCATCGCGCAGCACCGGGATCGCAGGCGGGATCTTGCCGATGTGCAGTGCGGCCACCATGCCCGCGATGATCACGATGAAGGCCGGCGGGACCCCTGTCCCCGCCTGCGCGCCAGCGCGCTCGTCCGCCTTGGGATGTGCTGTTTGAACCATCTTGTTCCTCTCTTCGCCGGAGGCGGACGTCCGCACCCGACACCGGATGCATCCAGCCCGCTGCAGGCCGGGGAGAGGATAACGGGGAACCGCCGGTCCGCCCAGCATGGACACGGCAGCGCGAGAGCTTCCGCAGGGCGCGCCGCCCGGCGCGGGCCCGGGCGATTCAGTCGGGGCGGTCGCTGGCGCGCGCACGCAGCGCGGCGACCAGGCGCAGCAGGTCGGAGTGGAAGTCGGGGTCGGGCCGCAGCGGAGAGGCGATGCGGAAAGCCAGCGGCGCGAGCGAGACGGGGAGCACCTCGTCGGCCGGCATCGTCGCCCCCTGCACCAGCACCGGGATCACCGGCTTGCCGCGCTCGAGGGCACTCTCGACCTCGATCCGCACCATGTCCTCGGCATCGTCCAGGCGCCGCCGCCCCTGTGCGTCGGCGATGCCGACCCAGCGCGGACCGATGATCACCAGGACCACGTCCGCGGCATCGAGCGCGCGGCCGATCAGCGCTCGATAGTCCTCGCCAGGCACCTGTCCTGCCACGTCGAGGAAGATGCGCGAGGCATCGAAGCCCCGGCGCAACGCGTCATGCAGCCGTCCCACCGTCTCGCGGCTGTCGTCGCGCCGGTAGGAGATGAAGATGCCGAGCTCGACGGGCGGCTCGTCGGCGATCTCGCCGGTCGGCCAGCGGACCAGCCGGTGCAGGGCGAAGCCGGCATAGGCGAGGAGGATCACCAGCCAGGCCAGGAAGTACGCCGCCGCCTCCGACCGCGCCACCGCGAGCAACGCGAACAGCACCGCCGCTGCCGCCGCGAGCCCGACCGCCACGAAACCGACGCGGCGCACACCCGGTCGGCGCAGGCTGATCATGCGCCCGAACGCGAACGCGGCGCCGGCGACCGCGAGGCCGGCGCCGCCCACGATTCCCTGCCCTGCCGGGCCGGCATATGGCAGCAGCACCAGCGCTCCCGCCGTCCCCAGCAGACAGGCCACCGCCAGCAGCATCGACAGCAGGCCCAGCCTGCGAACCGCAGCGAGGCCAGCGAGGTCGTCCGTGCTCACCATCTCAGTTCGCCGCCAGCGCCTGCCACAGGCCGCCCTTCTCCAGATGCACGCGCCCGGGCGCGGCGCTCGGCACGCGCACGTCGGCCGGCTCGTGCTCGCTGCGGCGCTCGAACTCGTAGATGAGCGCACTCGCGTAATGGGTCGGCGTGAAAGGCAGTGCCGCAATCGAGGATGGCAGGCGCAGCCCTCCACCACTCACCCAGGCGAGCGCCTCGCCTTCCTGCGCCGCGCGCGGCGCCGCGGCGAAATCCTGGTCGGTGACGACGAATACGATCACCCGGTAATGCCCCGGCGGTGCATTGAAGAGCGCACGCAACCGGTCGGCGAAGCTCTTGCCGGCGCCCCCGGCGTCGACGCTCCAGCGCTCGGGGGCGGGATAAGGGCTGGCGTCGGCGCGGATCTGCTCGGCCCGCGAGGCGAGCGCGAATCCCCCGGGCACGCGGTAGTAGCTGCGCTCGACATAGCCGGCAGCATCGAAGGCGGCCTCGAAACGCTGTGCGACCATGCCGAGGCGTGCGCCCTCCGCAGGCGCGAGCGAGTCTCGCTCGAACACCTCGAAGGCCGAATAGCGGGGCGGCGGCCAGGGGAAATCGGGAAGCACCGCTACGGGCGGATGTCCGCCCCCATTGGCCGATGCCGGCGGAACGGGTGCAGGTGGTGGAGGTGGTGGCTCGGCCGCAGTCGTTGCCTCCTCGGGCGGCGCGCTCTCCACCGGCATCTCCGCCTTCTGACAGCCCACCACCACTGCGGACAGCAGGATGCAGAGCAGGAACCGTCCCGGCCATCCCTCGATCCAGCCTCTCATGTCCGCCTCCCCTCCCGACCCTGGATACGCAGGGGCCGGCGCGCACCGGGGGGACTCGCGTCCCCGCACGAGCCAGGCCCGCCCTGTCAATCTAGGACAGGATCAGGCCGATTGCGAGCCACGACCCGCCGTGCCGCCGCATGCGGGCTTGGTGCCGCCTGGCGCGGGGAGTACATTGGCGCCCATTCCGCCTTTCCGGCCCGCCCCACGCCATGACCACCCCACATCCCGAAATCCGCCCCGGCCAGTCGGTCGAGCTGCTCAAGCAGCTCCACATCCTGACCCGCGACGGCAAGCTCAACCAGGACAGCCGGCGCAAGCTCAAGCAGGTCTACCACCTCTACCAGTTCATCGAACCCTTGCTCGCCGAGGCCCTCGCCGAGCACCCCGACATCGAGCTGGTCGACCACGGCGCCGGCAAGTCCTACCTCGGTTTCATCCTCTACGACCTGTTCTTCAAGGACAACGCGCCCGGCGGCCGCATCCACGGCATCGAGACACGCGACGAACTGGTGATGAGCTCGCGCCGGCTCGCCGACAAGCTCGGCTTCTCGGCCGGCATGCGCTTCCAGAACCTCAGCGTCGCCGAGTCGATCACCTCCGAGCGCCTGCCCGGGCGCATCGACGTCGTCACCGCGCTGCACGCCTGCAACACCGCCACCGACGACGCGATCCGCTTCGCGCTCAACAAGGATGCGCGCTCGATCGTGCTCGTGCCGTGCTGCCAGGCCGAGGTCGCTGCGGCGCTGCGCAGGAACAAGCAGCAGGCGCTGCGCGGCCCGATCGCCGAGCTGTGGCGCCACCCGATCCACACCCGCGAGTTCGGCAGCCACGTCACCAACGTGCTGCGCTGTCTGCAGCTCGAAGCCCATGGCTACGAGGTCACGGTGACCGAGCTCGTCGGCTGGGAGCATTCGATGAAGAACGAGCTGATCATCGCCCGCCGCCAGCCCGATCGGCCGCGCCGGCGCGCCGCCGAGCGCCTCGCCGCGCTGCTCGCGATGCTCGGCCTGGAAGAGCTGACGGAGCGTTTCTTCACGAACTGACCCCGCCGCCACGGCTCGCCGGCCCCATGCCTTTGGGCTGTTCCCCAACTGCTAGAATCGGGGTGTTCGCCGTGCGTGGTGGACCGCAGACGGGACACGGCGCCCGCATCGAACCAGTACGTCGAGGAGGACGGATGCGGGTGCATCCGGAGCACACATGGCCGAAACCGAATCCCCGCTGGCATTCCTGCTCTCCACCGCGTATGCAGCCCGCTATCCGCGCAAGCTGGTCGAGGGCTTCCCGCACGTCGCCCGCCGCATCGCGGATCTGTGGGACAACAAGGACGCGCTCGGCGCCTATTTCACCGAGCTGATGGTGTCCAAGCGGCCGAACCGCCGCGGCTTTCCGCCCGAGGTCGGCGCCGAGATCGTCTACCTCAGCATGGCCTACGATCTCCACGGCCCGGTGCGCCCGACCGCACAGGAGGCGCCCGAGAGCACGACGGGGCCGCGGGAGGACGCCTGGAACCACGAGCGCGCGGTCGCCGAGCTCGAGCGGCTCGACATCCCGGTCACGATGGCGCAGTTCGTGCGTGCGCTCGAAGCCGGCGACCAGCGCCTGTGCTCGCTCTTCCTGCACGCGGGCTTCGACATCGATGGCCGCGACGCGCGCCAATGGACTCCGCTGATGATCGCCTGCTTCCACGGCCGCGAGGCGCTCGCCCTCGAGCTGATCCGGCTCGGCGCCAGCGTCGATGCGCAGGACGCCGACGGCTACACGCCGCTGCACTGGGCCTCGCTGAACGGCTACCAGAAGGTCGGCGAGGTACTCGTCCGCCGCCAGGCCGAGGTCAACGCGACCAGCAAGGCGGGGATCACCCCCCTCCTGCAGGCGGCTGCGCGCGGCCACCTCGGCGTCGTGCGCCTGCTGATCGACCGCAAGGCCAGGATCAACCTCGCCGCCGCGGACGGCTCGACCGCACTGCTCAAGGCGGTCGCCAACGGGCACTGGGAGATCGTCAACACGCTGCTCGACGCCGGCGCCTCCACGCAGGCGACGATGAAGAACGGCACCACCCTGGTCGACATCGCCGCGCGCGCCAAGGACGAGCGCATCCGCGAGCGCATCGCGATCGCCGCGCGCATGGAAGCCCGCGGCGACGCCCCGATCCAGCGCGACGAGCCGCCACCGCTCACCGGGACGATCTACTAGGAAGCCGCCCCAGCCCCGATGACAACCGACTCGCCCCCTCCCGCGATGCCGCTCCCGCCTCCTTCACTGCGGCCTCCCGCGGGACACACATGGTGGTGATGCCTTCCGCCGCACTGGCGGTGCTGGTGGTGGCGCTGACCTCGCTCGGACCGCTATCCACCGATTTCTACCTCCCCGCCCTGCCCGCGATCGCACGTGCCCTGCAGACCGACAGCGCCGGCGTCCAGCTCACCCTGTCGGTCTACCTGCTCGGCTTCGGCGCGGGGCAGCTTCTCGTCGGCCCGCTCTCGGACCGCTTCGGGCGACGGCCGGTGATGCTGTGGGGCATGCTGGTCTTCCTGCTGTCCACGTTCGTCTGCGTGTTCGCCGAATCGCTCGCCGTACTGGTGGGCGCACGCCTGCTGCAGGCGCTCGGCGCCTGCGCCGGTCCGGTGCTCGGCCGCGCGGTGGTGCGCGACCTGTACGGCCCGGCCGAGTCGGCGCGCATGCTCTCGCACGTCTCCACCGCCACCGCGCTCGCGCCGCTGCTCGCGCCGCTGCTCGGCGGCTGGCTCACCGCCGCCTGGGGCTGGCGCGCCACCTTCGTCGCGCTCGCGGTGTACGCCGTGCTGCTGATGCTCGCGGTGGCGATGTTGCTGCGAGAGACCAACCGCCACCCCGACGCCGACGCGATGCGCCCGGCGCGCGTGCTGGCCAACTACCGCAGGCTGCTCGCCGACCCCGCCTACCGCGGTGCGCTGCTGATCGGCTGCGGCGCCTTCGCCGCGCTGTTCGCCTTCATCTCCGGCTCGCCCTTCGTGTTCATCGAGCATTTCGGCATGTCGCCGCAACAGATGGGCCTGGCCTTCGGCCTCAACGTCACCGGCTTCATGATCGGCTCCACGCTGTCGGCGCGACACTCGCGCCGCCTCGGGCCCGCCCGGCTGATCCGCCACGGAGTCTGGATCGGCGCGGCCTCCGGCGTGCTGCTCGCGGCGCTCGCCGTTGCCGGCCCGCAGCACCCGGCGGCGGTGATGCTGCCGATGTGGGGCGTCACCGCGTCGATCGGGCTGATCCTGCCCAACGCCACCGCGCTCGGGCTGGCCGGCTATCCGAAGATGGCCGGCGCCGCGGCCTCGCTGATGGGTTTCGTGCAGATGGGCCTCGGCGCCGGGGCCGGCATGCTGGTCGGCCACGGCGTGCAGCACGGCACCGCGGCGCTCGGCCTCACCGTCGCCGCCGGCATGCTGTTCGCCCTCGCCGCCTGGAGTCGCTCGCCCGCACGCTGAGCGCGGGCCTCATCGGAAGAGCGCACGAGCGGCCGCCACCAGCTCGGCGATGTCCGCCTCGAGCGCGTCCAGGCGCTCCTGCACGCCGGGCTCGCCCTGCCCGATCGCCTTCTCCAGCGTCGCGGCCGTCTCCATGATCGCCAGCGCACAGATGAAGCCGGCATTGCTGCGCAGCGTGTGCATGCGGCGGGCGGCGGATTCGGCGTCGCCGCGCGCAAGGTCGGCACGGGTCAGCTTCACTATGGCGGCGTTGTCCTCGATGAAGAGCTCGAGCAGGCCGAGGAACATCCCGCGATCCTTGCCGAGGCGCTGCATCGCGCGCTCGCGGTCGATACCGGGCAGCGCGGGAAAGTCGTCACCCGCCGCGATCGCTGGGGCCGACGGCCCCCCCACCGCCACCGCATCTGCCTCGCCAGCGGGCGGCATGGAGCCTGCCGCAGGGGGCGACGCGTCCTGCGCAGCACAGGTCTGCGCGGCGCAGAACGGCCCGGCCCAGCGCAGCAGCAGTTGCGTCATCTGCTCCAGGTCCATCGGCTTGGGCAGCACGTCGTCGGCACCGGCGGCACGCGCGGCGGCCTGCTGGTCTTCACCCACGCCGGCGGTGAAGGCGATCACCGGCAGCGCGGCAAGGCCGAGCTCGTCGCGGATGCGGCGGGTGGCGGAGAGTCCGTCGAGCACCGGCATCTGGACGTCCATCAGCACCGCGTCGAAGGCCTGCGGCCGGCTGCGCAGCAGCTCGATGGCCTGCTGGCCGTCGGCGGCGAGGGTGGCGCTGGCGCCTTCCAGCGCCAGCGCGCGCTGCACCAGGTCACGGTTCATCGCGCTGTCGTCGACCACCAGCACCTGCACGCCGGCCAGCCGCGGCCCGGCTGGACGCTCGGCCACGCCCCCTTCAGCCCCCCCTCCGGCGCCCGCCAAGTCGCTGCCGGCGACGCGCTCCAGCGGCAGCTCGAACCAGAAGGTGCTGCCCAGCCCGGGCTGGCTGTGCACGCCGATCGCGCCCCCCATCAGCTCCACCAGGCGCTTGCAGATCGACAGGCCGAGCCCGGTGCCGCCGAAGCGCCGCGCGATGCCGGCGTCGGCCTGGGTGAAGGGCGCGAACAGGCGCGCCTGCGCCTCGGGGGCGATGCCGATGCCGGTGTCGCGCACCTCCGCACGCACGCGCAGGCGCGCATCCTCGACCTCGGCGGCCCGCACGCGCAGCGAGACCTCGCCGCGCTCGGTGAACTTGATCGCGTTGCTGACCAGGTTGATCAGGATCTGCTCGATGCGCAGCCCGTCGCCGCGCAGCAGGTCGGGCGGCAGGGCCGGCGGCTCGATGCGCAGCGCCAGCCCCTTCGCGCGGGCGACCTGGCCCATCAGGCTGTCGAGATTGGCGAGCAGCGCGCGGAAGTCGAAGGGCCGCGGCTCGATGCGCAGCTGGCCGGCCTCGATCTTGGAAAGGTCGAGCACGTCGTTGAGAATCGCCAGCAAAGACTGCCCGGCGCCACGGATGCGCCCCACCATGTCGCGCTGCGCGGGCGCCAGCGGCTCGCGCTCGAGCACCTGGGCGAGGCCGAGCACGGCGTTCATCGGCGTGCGGATCTCATGGCTCATGTGGGCGAGGAACTCGCTCTTGGCGGCGTTGGCCGCGGCAGCCGCAGCCGAGGCCTGGCGCAGGCGCTCCTCCATCTCGATGCGCGCGGAGATGTCCTCGACGATGCCGAGGTAGCGCGGCGCGTCCTCCGAGGCCACCTGCACCGGCGCGAAGGCCAGGCTCACCCACACCGGCGTGCCGTCCGGACGCAGGTAGCGCTTGTTCAGGCGGTAGCCGTCGATGCGCCTGGCGTCCAGGCGGCCGAGCTGGCGCAGGCTCTCGGTGACGTCGTCCGGGTGGGTGAGCGCCATCGGGTCGGCGCCGACCAGCTCGCCGACGTCGCGGCCGACGATCTCGGCGAAGCGCGGGTTGGCCTCGGTGATCCGCCGCGTGCGCGGGTCGAGCAGCACCACCCCGAGCGGCGCCTGCTCGAAGATCACCCTGAAGCGCGCCTCTGCCGCCTGGCGCGCCTGCAGCGCGGCGCGCTCGCGCTGCTCGCGGTCGCGCCGCCACACCAGGTAGCCGGCGGAGTACACCAGCATGAGCCCGAGCGCCATCACCACGCCCATGCCCCAGGTCAGCGTGCGGATGCCGGCATAGGCCTCGCGCTCGTCGATCTCGGCGAGCATCAGCCAGGGCGTGCCCTCGACCGCGGCGGCATAGGCCAGCACCGGCACGCCGCGGTAGTCGCGTCCGCCGGAGAGGATGCCGCGCTCGCCGAGCGCGGCGCGCGCGGCCGGCAGGTCGGGGGTGGCGAGCGGGCGCTCGAGCGCGAGCGCCGCGTCGGCCTGATGGCGCAGCGGGGTCAGGAAGCGCACGCCCTCGCCGTCGCGCCGCACCAGGTAGGTCTCGGCGCTGCGGGTAGGCACCGGCCAGGCCTCGACCATCGGGTACAGGGCGGCCTCGGCCTCCCAGGTCAGGTAGGCCACGCCGCGCGCCGGCACGCCCACCGGCGCGAGCACGCCGTAGTGGGTGCGCCCCTGCGCATCCTGGTGCAGGTCGATGAACTCGACACGCGGTCGCCTCAGCACGTCGGCGATCAGCTCGGTATGGACGGACAGGTCCGGGCTGCCGACCGCGAGCGCGGGCGTGCCTTCGGCATCGAGCAAGGCCACGCCCTGCCAGCCGCGCAGGCGCGCGAGTTCCTCGACGAGCACCTGCATGCGCGCGAACGCCGCATCGTCGCGACGACCGCCGTCCAGCCAGGCCTCGAACACGGTCTCGAGCTGCGAATGCCCGGAAAAGACCATCTGTGCATCCACCCGCGCCTCGGCCAGCCAGCCTTCGATGTGCTGGCGCTTCTGCTCGGCGATGACCGCCAGCGTGCGCTGCGTTTCGCGGCGGATCTCCTCGCTCAGCGAGCGGTAGCCGAAGGCGCCCACCCCGCCAACCAGCAAGGTCAGGGCGATGAGCGGAAAAGCGAGGCGCAGGCCGGCATGACGGCGGCCGCGCTCGCGGGCGGCAGCATCGGCGGCGGGGGCATGGTTCATGGTTTGAAGGTGCGCGCTCGGAGGCAGGCAGGCGCACGCTGGCGGAAGGATGTACGCATTGTTGCGCCGCCGCAGGAGCGCTGCAACCCGCTGCGGGCCATCTAGCCTCCGTCGGCGAGGAAGAGCGCCGGATCGACCATCGTGCGGTTGAGCATCACCGACCAGTGCAGGTGCGGGCCGGTGACGCGCCCGGTCGCGCCCACCGCGCCGATGCGCGCACCCGCGTTCACCGTGTCGCCCGGCTTCACCGCGATCGAGGACAGGTGGCAATACAGGGTGAGCAGGCCGCGGCCATGGTCGATCCACACCGTGTTGCCGTTGAAGAAGTAGTCGCCGGTGTCGATCACCCGGCCCGCGGCGGCCGCCACCACCGGGGTGCCGGTGGGCGCGGCGATGTCCATGCCGCTGTGCGGCTTGCGCGGCTGGTCGTTGAACACCCGGCGCAGGCCGAAGGAACCCGAGCGTCGCCCCGGCACCGGCTGCAGCATGCGCAGGCTGGCGGGTTCGCGCGCGCTCCAGGTGGCGACGATCTCGGCCGAGCGCAAGCGCTCGCGCTCGTGGCGGGCGAGGTCGGCGGGCGACAGGTCGACCTTGCCCGGCGCCACCTTCAGGCGCTGCTCGGCGTAACGTACCGGCCCCACGGCGACCGCCAGTCGGCGCGGCGGCTCGCCCTCGACACGTACATCGAGATCCAGGCCGCCCGGCTCGGCCTCCAGCGGGATGCCCACCACCGCGGTCCACCCGCCCGGGCGCCCGACGACCAGCACCGGCACGCCGTCCAGGCCGACCTGCGGCGCCACGAGTGCAGGCCCGAGCTCTACGAGGGCGAGCCCGCCCGCCACTGCACGCTCGCGCGGCAGCTCCAGCGCGGCGGCGGGGAAGGAAACGAAGACCGCGATGGCGGCCAGGCCGCGGGCGAGGCGTGCCCGCCAAGCGCATGAAGGGGACGAGCGCATCGTCGGGTTCCTGTGTTCGAGAGCCGCGCCAGCAAGCGGATCGCGCCTGCGGCAGGATGACTGCGCGCGACGAGGCGGCGGCGGCCGAGGCCGCGATGATACCGGCGAAAATGCCGGCGATCGCAGATCGGCACGCTAGAATCGCGCCCTCGCAAACGCGCCCGCGATCCGGGCCTCATGACGAAACGCCGCCACCCGCGGCTGGAGAACGAACATGGAAGCACTCGCGAACCAGGTCGTCGACCTGCTCAACGGCCTGCTCTGGGGCAAGATCCTGATCTGGCTGCTGGTCGGCACCGGCATCTACTTCACCCTGCGCCTGGGTTTCATCCAGCTGCGCCACCTCGGCCACACCTTCACCGTGCTGCGCGGCAGCCGCCAGTCCGACGCCTCCGGCATCTCGTCCTTCCAGGCCTTGTGCACCTCGCTCGCCGCGCGCGTGGGCACCGGCAACATCGCCGGCGTCGCGGTGGCGATCACACTCGGCGGCCCGGGCGCGATCTTCTGGATGTGGGTGATCGCGCTCGTCGGCATGGCCACCGGCTTCGCCGAGGCCACGCTCGCCCAGCTTTTCAAGCAGCGCGACGCCAAGGGCCAGTTCCGTGGCGGCCCGGCCTACTATATGGAGAGAGGCCTCGGCCAGCGCTGGGCCGGGGTGATGTTCTCGCTCTTCCTGATCCTGGCCTTCGGCTTCGCCTTCAACTCGGTGCAGGCCAACACCATCGTCGGCGCCATGATCGGGGCCTTCGGACTCGACATGGGCACGCTCCACCTGGCCGGAAACGAGGTCGCCGTCGCCGCGCTGGTGATCGGCCTCGCGATCGTGGCGCTGACCGCGGCGATCATCTTCGGCGGCCTGCGCTCGATCGCGCGCTTCTCCGAGATCGCCGTGCCCTTCATGGCGGTGGGCTACCTGGTGGTGGCGCTGGGCATCCTCCTCGCCAACCTCGACAAGGTCCCGGGCGCGCTCGCGCTGATCATCCAGAGCGCCTTCGGCCTGCACGAGGCGGCCGCCGGCGGCATCGGCGCGGCCATCCTCAACGGCTTCAAGCGCGGCCTGTTCTCCAACGAGGCCGGCATGGGCTCGGCGCCGAACGCCGCCGCCGCGGCCACGCCCTACCCGCCGCACCCGGCCTCGCAGGGCTACGTGCAGATGGCGGGCGTGTTCATCGACACGATGCTGATCTGCACCGCGTCCGCGGCCATCATCCTGCTCGCCGGCCCGGTCGAGGGCACCGGCATCGGCCTGGTGCAGAACGCGCTGACCAGCGAGGTCGGCGGCTGGGGCAAGTACTTCCTCGCCGTCGTGGTGCTGTTCTTCGCCTTCACCTCGATCGTGGCCAACTACTTCTACGCCGAGAACTGCCTGGTCTTCATCGAGCACAACCACCCCGCCGGCCTGCTCGCCTTCCGCGTGCTGGTGCTGGTGATGGTGATGTTCGGCTCGATCGGCTCGCTGCCCTTCATCTGGAACCTGGCCGACGTCACCATGGGCCTGATGGCGATCACCAACCTCGTCGCCATCCTGCTGCTCTCGGGCCTGGTGGTGAAGCTGGCGCGCGACTACAACGCCCAGCGCGCCGCCGGCAAGCTGCCCAGCTTCGACGCCCGCCATTATCCGGAGATCCGCAGCAAGCTCGAGCCGGGCGTCTGGGACTGAGACTGAGCCCGGCCACGCTCCAGACGGCACCATCCCGGCCGGACGCCAGCGGCGTCACGGACCGGGCCCGCCGCGCCACCACCGCTCCGATGCACAGCCTCCTCGCGCTGCCCAGCCCCTTCCCCTCCGAGCCCGGCCTCGTCCGCCTGCTCGAGCCGCCCGGCAGCGATGCCGAGGCGCTCGCTGCCCGCCTCGTCGCGGGCGACTACGGCAAGCCCTTCGTGCTCGAGAACGGCGGACTGCGCGCCCTGCACTTCAGCCTCGGCTACGTGCAGAGCGTGATGGACATCGCCAACCCGGCCGCGCTCGTGCTCGCCTACGCGCGCGCGATGATGGCCTTCCTGCTGTTCAATCCGCGCCCGCGCCGGATTGGCATGATCGGTCTCGGCGGCGGCTCGCTGGCCAACTTCTGCCACCGCCACCTGCCGGCGGCCGAGCTGACCGTGGTGGAGATCGACGCCGACGTGATCGCGCTGCGCAGGCTCTTCGGCGTGCCCGCCGACGACGCACGCTTTCGCGTGCTCCATGCCGACGGCGTGCGCTGGCTAGGGGAGACGGAGGCGCGCAGCGACGTGCTGCTGATCGACGCCTTCGGTGCCGAGGGCGTCGCCGACACCTTGCTCGACACCGACTTCCACGCCAGCGCCTTCCGCCACCTCGGCGGGCACGGCGTGCTGGTCATGAACCTCGCGGGCACGCGCGAGTCGTTCGCGCCCCACGTCGCCCGCCTGCTGGAGGTGTTCGACGAGCGCGTGATCGCGATGCCGGTGCGCGAGGACGGCAACCACATCCTGTTCGCCTTCCGCGACCCCGCCTTCGCGCCGCGCTGGAACTGGATGCGCAGCCAGGCCCACGCCCTGCAGGCGCGCACCGGGCTGGATTTCCCGAATCTCTCGCGCGCGCTGGAAGCCGGCGAGCGCCAGGGTCACGCCTGGCGGCTCGCACGCTGAGCGCGCGACGGCGAGCAGTTCAGCGCCGGTTCGAGAAGGGGTAGCCGTACAGTCGCAGGAGCTGACGGAAGGCTTCCGCGCCGACCGTCGGATCGTAGCTGGAAAAGAGCTTTTGCTGGCGCTCGTGCAGCGCGGCGGGCTGCGCCGACAGCAGCATCTCGCGCTCGTCGAGGATGTCGTCGCGCATCCGCGGACTGACGAACAGGAATGCGATCGGCCGGTACAGGCCGTCCTCGGCGGGAAGGTGATAACGGGGGTGGGCGATCTGGATGTTCTCGGCGAGATGACTCTTCATGGCTCCGTCGTGCAGTCGAAATCAAAGTCTTCCGGCCCGCACCATGCGGACCAGGAAGAAAACAGCGGCAGGCAACATTCCTGCACGCCGCAGAGAACGACCATGGAACTCGGCAAAAGATCCCTTCGCATGTACGTCTCACGCAGCAGCGGGGGCGAACCTCCGCTCAGTGGGAGCCGACGAAGGGGTAGCGGTAGAGCTCCAGCAGCTCGGTGAAGCTGCGGGCCCCCGCGACCGGATCGTAGCGCGCGAACAGCCTGTCCTGGCGCGCACGCTGCGCGGGTCCCAGCGACATGACGAGCAATTCGCGTTCGTGCAGGATCTCGTCGCGCATCCGTTCGGTGACGAACAGGAAGGCGATCGGCGCGTACAAGCCGTCTCGGGTAGGCAGGTGAAAACGCGGGCTGGCGATGCGGATGTCTTCGGCGAGATGGCTTTTCATGATTCTTGGCTCGCGGGCTGTGGGTCTCCGTCCTTCTGTGGACATCTTCGTTCACACACCCCTGGACCGATAGCCGAAAAACGTCCCGGAGCCGCAATCCTTCACACTCGGACGAAAACGGCGAGCGTGCCCCCCACTCAGCGCGCCGGCTTCGGAGGCAGCACGCCCTGGCCGCAGCTCGCCCCGACCCAGCGTGCGTCGGTCTCGAGGTCGAGGTCGCCGCGCACCGAGGCGAGCTTGACGCGGGTGACGAAATGCTCCGGGCCTTCGACACGCGCATGGAAGTCGCCACTCGCGTCCGGATCGGTGCAGCGCAGGCTGCCGCGGATCGTGTTGCCGCTGCGCTCGACCCGGGTCAGCGTGCAGTTGCCCTCGACCTTGCCGGCAAAGATGTTGTCCTGGCGCGCCTGCTCGGCCGTGATGCAGCTGCGCACGCTGCCGTCCGCGCCCAGGCTGACCCCGCGCTGCTGCATCTGCTGTTCCAGCATGCGCCGCGTGTCGGCCGGCAGGCCCTTGATGTGCTGCTGCAACATGCCCATCTGCGCGGACATGTCCGGCAACCCGGCCACGCTCAGCCGGGTGGAGCGGAACTCCCAAAGGCCCGGGCGCAGATTGTCGAGCGCGTGCGCGACCGGTGTGGCGCAGGCCAGGGAAAGTGCGAGCGTGGCGACGCAGATCGGCTTCATGGGGGGCGGCTCTCCTCGTTCTCGGGCACGCGCGGGAGCGCGCGTCGCATCGTGACGAGCATTATCGCAGGCCGGGCACGCGCGATGACCCGTCACAACCGCCCGAATCGTGGCCTGCCCCGCCCGTAGCTCACCGCACCCGGCTTCCCACGCCCTCCGCAACCCGTGTCGCCAGCGCGAGCAGCGCCGCATGATCCTCCAGCCCGTCGACGAAGCGGCGGGGAATCCCTGCGAGCCCCACCTGCGCGCCCACCAGTGCACCGGTCAACATCGCCCGCGCCAGGTTCTGCCCGCCGCCATTGACCGCATGCAGCACCGCGGACTCGAAATCATCCGCAAAACGCGCCGCCAGGTAATAGGCCGCCGGAAACTGGTGATAGACCGCACAGGGCATGCCATACACCAGCGACACCTTCCACGCCGGCTCGATGCGCACATCCAGGTCATGTGCAGCGCGCGCGATCGAGGACTGCGTGAGCAAGGCATCCGGCGACGGGAAGCGACCGGCCCTCGGAGCCTCGGTGCTGCCCGCCCCGGGCGCCTGCAGGTTGGCGCGGGTCACGGAGTGGAAGGGCAGCACGCCGGATTTCACCCTCGCCATCAGCCTGGCCGAGATGGTCGCGTCGAAGGCGTGGCCCTCGACCAGCATGCCGAGCACCGCGCCGAAGGCCACGGTCATCGCCACCACGGTGCCGTCGGACTGGGTCAGCACGGTGTTGCGGGTCACGGCATCAGCCAACGCAGCCGGGTCGAGCGCGTAGCGGACCGCGATCGCCAGCGTGCGCTCGGCGGCCTCGGTGGTGTCGGCATTGCCCGCGACCTGCCCCCAGGGCAGGCCCTGCTGCACGCGCTTCCTCCAGGCCTCGCGGATCGACTGGCTGGTGTAGCCGCCGGGGCCCTGCATCGGGCTGCCATCCAGCTGCCGGAAGAAGTCCTCGTCCAGCCGCCGGCAGAAGTCGGCCTCGTCGTAGCCACCGCAGTCGGCGAGCGACTCCAGCGTCAGGCGCAGCAGCACCCCGGCCTGCGAGGATTCGCCCGCCTTCATCCCGGCGTGGTAGTGATCGGGCATGGGTGCGGTGTAGTCGGTGATCCACGGTCCGTAGCGGGCGCGCAGCTCGTCGAGGTCGTAGTACCAGTGCGGCCCCAGCGCCAGCGCGTCACCGATGAAGGCACCGAGCAGGGCGCCCAGGGCACGATCCCGCAGGGCGGCCGCGTCCTTGGGCGAGACGGAAACGGGGGCGGCGGACATCAAGGGCCGACCGCCACGGTGTCGAGCACCTTCCACGTCCTGGGACCGACGATCCCGTCTGGCACCAGGCCATGCGCGCGCTGGAAGCGCCGCATCGCCGCCTCGGTCAAGGGACCGAAGGAGCCGTCCACCTGAGCCGCGCCGAAGCCGAGCTTGCGCTGGAGCTCCTTCACCAGAAAGATCGGATTGCCCGCGGCACCCCGCCGGATGGTCGGACGGTCCTCCGCATCCTTGCGCGGGATCGGGCGCGGGGGCGCGACCGCACCGCTCATGAGGGCCGCGACCTCGCTGCGGAAGCGCTCCATGTCGAGCGTATGCGGGTCGCTCTTGCGGCCGCGCGGCAGGGCATATTCCTTGTGGCCGCAGCACATCCCGGCCCCCTGGCCGAGGTGCGCCAGGATGGCGGCCACGCCGCGACGATAGGCGTCGAGTTGCACCTCGGGCCAGGGCTCGAAGCCGGGCTTGGTCGGATCACCGATTCCGGTGCTCTCGGCCTCGATGCCGATGAGGCTGCCGTTGCCGTCGGTGATGCCCTTCCACTCGCCCCGCCCCGCGTGATTGGCCCTTCCCGCGGCGATCACGTAGAAGGTGCCGTCCCGCCCCAGACCGAGCTGCGCCAGCGGCCCCGCCAGATCCGCACGCCCGTTCTTGAGCACCCCGAGGCTGGGCATGTTTCCGCTCCGCGGGCCGGCGGTGTGATGGCACAGCACCCCCTTGACCACGCCCATGTCGCTGCGCCCGCGGTTCGGCCAGCCATCGACCTCCGCGACCTTCAAGCCGGCGTTCCGCAGGACGACCGGCAACCATGTCAGCTGGAATGCCATTTCAGCTTACCCCCCCTTCGGCGGCGGGCAGGTCTTCATCAGGCGTCGCCTCCGTCTCCTGGACCGGGCGGTCGCACACATCGATGTCCTGCTCGTCGGGTTCGCGCGTTTCGTTCATGCCGTTCATCTTGCAGCCCTCCTGTTCCGGGTGCGCCCGCGGGAGGGCGGCGCCCATGCGGGATACTCTTCAATATAGGTCGTCGATGCACCCCGACAAGCGGATTCCAGGCCCGCTCAGGTCGTCCATTGGTCGTGGATGACGCCCACCAGCCGCCAGCGCCCGTCCACCTGCTCGAAGACCAGGCGCAAGGCGCTCCAGTCGAACGCCGCTGCGCCCCCGCCGGGCGCGGGCTCGACGTAGTACTCGACCCGCGTTCCCTGCGGGTACGCCTGGGCGGCGTTGTCGACGGTGTTGCCGCGCGGCTGGTCCGCATTCACGCCGACCCTGCCCGCCGCGCGATAGTCGCGGTCGAGCACGAAGCGCTCGACGTACTGCGCCGACGTCAAGGCGATCGGCTCGCCGCTGCCGTCGGCATACCCCCAGACGTAGACCGTGGCGTCGTCCCAGAAGCGGCGCAGCTGCGCGGGGAGGAAGACACGATCCTGCTCGACATCGACATAGGCATAGGGCGAGAAGCGCACGCCCTTGTGTGGATGCGCCCGGCCCGCCAGGCGTTCGCCGTCGCGCCGGGCAAAGGCCTCCACGACCTCGTTCGCGGCCAGGACGATCTCCTCGGCGCCACCGCGGGCCGGCGCCTGGCCAGCAACCGGGGTTGGCGGCGGCGCGCCGCGCCGTTCGCCCGCATACAGGCCGGCCACGATCAGCAGCACGGCCAGCGCCACCATCCACAGGACCTGCACGCGCTTCATCGACCTGCCTCCTCAGGTGGTCAATTCGCCGATCAGGGCCGGGTCCGCGATGCCGTTGGCGACCAGCCCGTGTTGCCCCTGCCAGGCCTTGAGCAGGTTGAAGCTCGTCCGCCCGAAGATGCCATCGGCGAGGATATCCACTCCCCGGTCGGACAGGCCGAGTTGCAGCAGGCGGACATCGAGCCCGCGCGCCAGCGGCGTCGCCAGCGTCAGGGGGCGCGAACCCGGCTGCGGCCCGTCGTAGCAGCCGGGCGGCAAGGCGGCGAGCGTCACGCTCGAGATTTCCTTGCCGCGCACCACGAGCGGCATCTCGAGCCCCCAGAAGCCCTGGTCGATGAGACGCCTGAAGGCGTCCATGCGATAGACCGTCTGGCGCAGGTCGGCGCGCGCGTGGCCCTCCAGCCAGCTTCGCCGCGCGCTCACGTAGGCGTCGATCCAGGCCTGCTCGCCCACCGCCGCGGGCTCGCCGACCGCGCGCGTGGTGCGGTCGCGCATCGCCAGCCAGGAGCCATGCACCACGCTGTCGTACACCACCGCAACGGCAAGCGGGCTGTGCAGGCCGAGCCTTCCGGCCGCACGCAGCGCGGGCTCCCAATAGGTCCGATCGAAGAACGCGTCCTGGGTATCGCGCATCACCCCATCGTCGGCGGTGGCACGCAGTACGTTGTGCAGGCGGGGATCGTCGTCGAGGCTCTCGTCGATGGCCAGGAAGCGCGGCAGATAGGGCACCAGCCGGGCAGCGAAGCGTGCCCCGGGGTTGGCGCAGTATTGCTGCAGCAGTTTGGCCAGGTTGCCCGAACCGAGCGTGGTCTGCGATCGCCCGAAGGTCAGGTGGCCGGTATCGCCCGGGATGAGCGTCACCTTCCCGTACTGGCCCAGCACCTCCCCGGTCTCGAACAGGTTGACGATCGCCTTGGCGACCGCCGCCTGCGTGGCGGTGACGCCACCGGCGACCGTCCCGCTCGCCGCACGCGCATCGGCGGCGGCCGCGAGGCTTGCGCCCGCGCCCGGCGCGGGGCTGCGCCCCTCGAAGCGCAGCACGCAGAATCCCGGCCGCTCGGGGTGGGGGTCGCAGCCGGTCACCCGGAAGCCGAGCTGTTCGACATCGAGCGTCCTCTCGGCGCAGTCGGTGCAGGGAATGATGCGTTCCATGGCTCGCTCCTTCGGGTTCGGGGATCAGCGCCCGGCAAGGCCACACACGTACTGGCGATGCAGGGACAGGCGCGTCGTGGCGTCCGCGGAATCGGCGTCCAGCAGCGCCAGGTGGCTCGTATAGCGCTCGCGTGCGGCATCGGGGCCCAGGCTGGCGAACGTGCCGACACCGGCCTCCTTGTCCAGAACCCCCAGCGCCTCGGCGTTCCGCCACACCGCGGGCAGCTTCGCATCCGGCAGGGCGGCCAGGCAGCCCAACGTGACCAGGGCGTGCCGGGACTGCTGGCGTTCCTCGCTGCGATAGTCGTCCAGCGCGGCTTCGGCCTTGTCGATGAAGATCTCCCGCACGTCCTGGCGCGCGGCGAGCGCGGTCGCCGCGGCGCCGGTCGCGAACAGCTGGCCGGCGCCGAAGCTCGAGCCGGTCGCGCCGCGGGCGTCGACATCGGTCTGCAAGGTCGCCAGCACCGCGGGAAAACGGCCTTTATTCACCGGGATCACCGACAGCTCCTTGCGCTTGTAGCCGAGGGTGAAGGTCGAGGTGCTGCCGCCGGCCTCGTAGCCGATCTTCAGGCCCACCGTGGTCGAGGTGCCGAAGAACATCGGCTTGAAGTCGCCTTCCTGCTTCGGATCGGACGCCACTGGCCCCGCGGGCGCGAGCAGCGTGCGGGCGGCGTCGCCGGTGGCATACAGCTGCTTCACCCGGCGATCGAGCAACTGCCCGTTGGTCATGAACACCGCCACCACGGGTGGCACGGCGCCGCTCTCGTAGCGCGGGCCGAAATAGCCCTCGACGCGATCGTAGGCGATGCTGGCCGACGGCGGTGTCTGCTCGACGTCCAGGCCGAGGGAGCTCTTGGTCACGAAGACCACCGTGTCCGGCCGGCTCGCGCAGCCGGCCAGCGCAATCGCGAGCGACAGGACGATCGAAGCGCGGCGAGTGTTCATCGGATGGCCTCCGTTCGATCCGCATCGGGCGCGAGGCAGACGCCGTCGCGCAGGAATCCGAGCGTGGTGTCCGCATAGCCGAGCACCAGCGCGCTGCCCACCTCGGCACGGGTCCAGCCCAGGCCCAGGGTCTGCACGCGCAAGGTCTCCGCGGCGATCGGGCCTTGCGCCGGCGGGAGGGTCAGATGCATCCAGCCGAGCAAATGCCGCTGCCCCTCGGCATCGACCCACACGTGCGCGCACCCGCCCGCCAAAGCCAGCACGGCAAGCGCCCCACCTCGCAGGATCGAATCGACCAGGGGAGTCATGTCAGGCTCGATGAACCACGCCGGCGAAAGCCACCGTGGGCCCTTCGCCCGGTGACGATCCCCGGTCTGCCGGGAGCACCGCCGGGCGGGTCACGCTTCCAGCATAGCCGGCGGTTGCGGGCTTGCAAGCCGGCCGCGCCCCGCCCGCGCCGACCCGCAAGCCACGACCGGCGGGCGCGGCGGGAAGGCTCAGGCGCGCTTCCTCCAGAGGGTCAGCTCCGACAGCGTGTGCTGGTGCTTGCGCCGCGTCTCGCGGATCACGAAGGGCACCGCCTGCGGCCCCTGCACCAGCTCGAAATCGGCCGCGAGCAGGTCCTTCAGGCCGTCGAGCGTGGTGTAGGACTCGCCATCCTTCTTGAAGCCGCCGATCCACTCCTCGCGCTTGGTGTGCTCTTCCAGCCAGGTGTAGGGCGAGGCGAGCAGCAGCAGGCCGCCGGGGTTGAGGCGCCGGGTGACGTCGGCGAGGAAGCGGCGCGGGCTGTACAGGCGGTCGATGAGGTTGGCGGCGAGGATGAGGTCGAAGCCGGTGAAGACGTCCTTGAGATTGCAGGCGTCACCCTGCCAGAACTCGACGCGGCCGGCGGTCTCGGCCAGGCCGAGCGCGTCGAGCCGGCGCTCGTGGTAGGTCACGAGCTCGCCCTCGTCGGGCAGGGTGTAGCGCAGCGCGCCGGTCTCGGCGAGCTTGGCACCGGCCTGGATGAAGCGCGCCGAGAAGTCGATGCCGACCACGCGCTCGAAGGCGCGCGCCAGCTCGAAGCTCGCCCGCCCGGTGGCGCAGCCCAGATCGAGCGCGCGGCCGAAGCGGCCGTTGCCGAAGCGACGCTGGGCGCTGATCGCGATGTCGGCGAGCGCCTTCGGGAAGTTGGGCACACCGAAGGCTTCGTCGCCGTAGTGGAACTCGGCGTATTGCGACAGCAGCGCATCGGTCTCGTAGGTCGAGGCCGGATTGAGCGCCGGCGCCTCGCTGACGATGTAGCGCAAGCCCGCGTGCTGGAAGAAGTGGCGGCGGAAGGCGTAGCGCGAGGCGTGGCGCGACTCGTTTCCGGTGGCGATCCAGCTGCCGCCCTTGATGATGCCGTGGCGGTCGTCGAAGGTCGGCGTGGTGAAGTCATCGTAGATCGGGTGCACGTCGAATCCGTCGAAGGGATAGGTCGGCGTCTCGCACCACTGCCAGACGTTGCCGACCACGTCGAAGAGATCGCCATGCGCGAAGCGCGTCACCGGACAGCTCGAGGCCCAGTGGTCGAGGTGCAGGTTGGCCTTGGCGGGGGCGTCGTGCGGCACGTCGGCGAGACCGACGTGGTCGTGGATGCGGTTCCACTCGTCCTCGGTCGGCAGGCGCACCGGCTGGCCGGTCTCGCGCGCCTTCCAGCGGCAGAAGGCGCGCGCCTCCAGACAGTTCACTTCCACTGGCCAGTCCCAGCGCATCGGCACTTCTTCCGCCATCAGGCGCAGCTTCCAGCCTGCCGTGTCGGGGACCCAGAAGGTGGGGTGCTCGGCGCGCGCGTAACGCTTCCAGCCCAGGCCCTCCTCGTCCCACACGCTGTCGTCGGCGTAGCCGCCGGCCTCGACGAAGCCGAGGTATTCGCGGTTGGTGACCAGGTGGCGCGCGGCCTGGAAGGCCGGCACCTCGGCCCGGTGCGTGCCGTACTCGTTGTCCCAGCCATAAATCGGCTCATCGAAGCTGCGCCCGAGCGTGACCGTGCCGGCGGGGATGTCGACCAGCCCGTTGGCCGGCGGCTCGCCGTGCTCGGCGCAGGGCGGCCAGGCGGGATGCGGCTTGACGTAGTGCAGCGCGTGCTGGCGCATCAGCACCGAGGAGGTCTCGAGGTGGATGCGCTCGTGCTCGATGCCCATCACCACCGCCCAGAACGGGGCCTTCCAGCCGATCGGCAGGGTGAAGGGTGTCTCGCGGATCACCCGGTCGACCACCGCGCGCACCTTGTTCCGGTAGTCGGCGACCTCGACCACGGTGGGCCAGTCGTAGCGCGCGTCGTCGAGGTCGTCCCAGCTCATCTCGTCGACACCGACCGCGAACATGGACTCCAGGCGCGGGTCGATGCGCTGCTCGATCAGGCCGGCGAGCATGAACTTGTTGATGAAGAAGGTCGCGGTGTGGCCGAAGTAGAAGATCAGCGGGTGGCGCAGGCTGATCGGCTTCTTGTAGTAGGCCTCGTCGCTGGCGAGCACCTCGAAAAGCGACTCGTAGCGGTCGAAGGTGGCGTGGAAGTAGTGAAGCAGTTCGGCGCGCTTGGCTTCGACGTCGCTGCCGGCGAGCAGCGGGGTGCGCGGAAAGAGGGGCACTGCGCCGCCGGTGGGCGCGGAAGCAGGGAAAGGACGACCGCTCGGGGTCGCTTGCGATGCGGGGTTCATTGCGCGGATCCTGGTCGTTGGGGGACGGATGAAGTGCATTTTCCACGTTTCAGCGCGGGAAGGTAGCGCGGCGGGGCGATCCGCGGGCGCGAGACCGGGCGTGAATGCGGCGGAGAGGCTCCGCATCCGCGTCGCTGGGTCGGGTGCTCTGTTCGCGCCTTGCGGCGTTCCTACAGGAAGGCGCTACTACGGGGAGGCGCTGCGTCGGCGGAAGGCGGGCTCGCGGGCGAACAGCGTGGCGGCGACGACCGCGTTGAGCACGGCGGTGACGAGGAAAAGCTGCGGCACCGCGAAGCCCGCCGCGAGCAGGCCGGCGCCCATCGCCGCGGCGGCGACCATGAAGAGCGCGTTGAGGATGTTGTTGCCGGCGATCACGCGCGCGCGGTGCGCCGGCGCCGAGCGCTGCTGGACGAGCGCGTACAGCGGAACGATGAAGAAGCCGCCGCACACCCCGATCATCACCAGGTCGAACACCACCCTCCACACCTCGGCACGGGCGAACAGCACGTCCAGCCCCTGGCCGGGTGCCAAGGCCCCCGCCGCCGGGCTCGCCCACCAAAGGTCGAGCGCGAACAGGCTCAGCCCGATCGCCCCCGGCAGTACCCTGCGCGGCTCCACCCGCCCCCGCGACAGGCGACCGCACAGCAGCGAACCCGCGCCGACGCCGACCGAGAACAGGGCCAGCAGCAGCGTCACCGCGCGCTCGTCACCGCCGAGGTGAACCGCAGCGAAGCCGGGAAACTGCGACAGGAACAAGGCGCCGTAGAACCAGAACCACGAGATGCCGACGATGGCGGCGAAGACCGTGCGCGCCTCGAGCATGAAGCGCAGCATCTCGCGCGTCTGCGTCAGCGGGTTCCAGTTCACCCGCAACCCCGGGTCGGCCGCAGCCGCTGGCGGGATGGCGCGGCTGGACAGCCAGCCGAGGACGGCGATCGCGAGCACCGCGACCGCCACGCGGGCGGGCCCGTCGGCCCCGATCACCAACAGGCCACCGACGATGGTGCCGGCGAGGATCGCGACGAAGGTCGCCGCCTCCACCAGCGCATTGCCGCCGACCAGCTCGTCGTCGGCGAGCTGCTGCGGGATGATCGCGTACTTCACCGGCCCGAACAGCGCCGACTGCGTGCCCATCAGGAACAGCACGCCGAGCAGCAGCGGCAGCGACATTTGCGCAAAACCCAGCACGGCGAGCGCCATCACCGCGATCTCGAGCAGCTTCGTGGCACGGATCAGGCGGCTCTTCTCGTACTTGTCGGCAAGCTGGCCGGCGGTGGCCGAGAACAGGAAGAAGGGCAGGATGAAGACGCCTGCGGCGAGGTTCACCAGCACGCCGGGCGAATCTGCCCCCAGGCGCGCGGCCTGGAAGGTGATCAGCACCACCAGCGCGTTCTTGTAGACGTTGTCGTTGAAGGCGCCGAGGAACTGGGTCAGGAAGAAGGGCAGGAAGCGGCGCTCCCGCAGCAGGCGGAACTGGCTGCTCATCGTGCGGCCCCGGCAGGGAGGGAGGGCGCCAGGCGGCAATTGGTCGAGAAGGGCATGGCAGGAATCTTCATCGATCCGCAAGGTAATCGGAAAAGCGGGCGATCGCCACCGCTCATGCATCCCAGCCCAGGCCACGGCGGCGGGCGAAAGCGGCCACGTCGATCGGAGAACGGACCCGTTCGCGGCTGCCGCCGTTCCTGCATCGCTCCTGTTGCGGCCGGCGCGAGTCGCGATCCTTGGCCTGCGCTGCTAGGATGAAGCAGACCCGCCGGCGCAATCGACGCCGGACCGCCCCGGAGCACAGCCCATGAAGCCGCCCCTCGCCCTCCTGCTCGCGCTCGCCTCCTTCACGGCCTGCGCCGAGTCCCTGCCCAAGGGCGACTGTGCCGCCCCGGCGGCGGCGCACGATCTCAACGGCTGCGACTTCTCCGGGCGCGACCTCGCGGGCATCGACCTACGCGGCGCCTTCCTCGACAACGCCAGCTTCGCCGGCGCAAGGCTCGACGGCGCGCGCTTCGACCAGGCCTCGGCGCGCTGGGTGAACTTCCGCAATGCGCAGCTCAAGGCGGCGCAGTTTCCCGACGCCGACCTCTTCCACGCCAAGTTCGACGGCGCCGACCTCAGCGACGCCAACCTGCAGCGCAGCTACCTCTTCGGCTCCAACCTGATCGGCACGCGGGCGCCACGTGCCGACTTCAGCGGCGCCCACCTCAAGGACCTGCTGATGCCCGACGCCGACCTCGAGGGCGCGCGGCTGCGCGACTGCTTCGCGCTGCGTGCGGTGCTCGGCGGCTCGCGCATGGCGGGCGCGGACCTCTCGGGCAGCGACTTCACCGGCGCCGAAGCGGAGGGCGTCGATTTCAGCGGCGCGACCCTGCGCGGCACGCGGCTCGCCGGCGCCTCGCTGGCGGGTGCGGTGTTCCGCGAGGCCGAGCTCGAGCGCGCCGACTTCACCCACGCGGATGTCGCCCGCAGCGACTTCTCGCGCGCGCGCAACCTGCCCGCGCAGGTCACCGAGCTCTTCATCGCGCCGCAGATGGGGATGGCCAGGTGAGCGAGCCGGGGAGCAGGCCCGGGACAATCGCCCGCCTCCTGGCCTACAATACGGTCTCTTTCCACCGATCGTGCGCCGCATGAACCTGCCCGCCCGCCTCCGCCTCGCCCATCGTCGCGCCTCGCTGCGCGCGGGCGTCCGTGTGCGCGCGCGCGGCATCGTGTCGCCGCTGCGCGATCTCGCGACCCAGCTCGCGTTCAAGGTCACAGGATCTCCCGCCGTGCTTTCCCAAGCCGTGCGGGGCCACCACAGGGGCTGAGCCCCACCCCCCGCACGGCACCTTGCCCGGGACGCGCACGGCGCGCCTCCCGTTCAACGTGCAGCCGCCGCGGGTCTCTCACTCCAGCTTCCCGCCCATCGACCGCTCATCGACAAGCCTGGCGGTCCGGCCACGGTCCATCCGGACCCTCCCGGCCATCGGCATTGCCCCGCGCGGCTGCACCCGGAACGCCACGCCCGCCGCGTGGCGATGCGATGCACGAGGGTGATGCGATGGTTCTCACACGAAGTTTCGTCAGGGCGAAGCGGCCCTGCACCGATGGATTCCGCTGGTTCGTCCGCCAGTTCGGCGAAGGCGGCGACTACCAGGCCATGCTCGACGAGATGGTCGCCGCCGGCCGCGTCGGCGACGCGTGCTGGCTGCTCGAGCAGTTCGGTCCCACCGACGAGCTGCGCGTGGTCGACGCGATCGAGGCCGACGCCATCGTGTTCGCCGGCACCCTGGAGGTGCGCGGCGGCGTGGACGTCGAGGGCGTGCTCCGTGTCGGGCGCTCGCTGCAGGCGGGCGCCGGCGTGCGCGCGGGCGGCGACGTCCAGGTCGGCGCCGACCTGCGCGTGGAAGGCAGCGTGCGCGTCGAGGGCGACCTGCAGGTGGGTGGCGACCTGCGCGTGGGCTGGGGCGTGGACTGCGCCGGCGAGCTGCGCTGCGACGGCGAGCTGCGCACCGGCTGGGACCTGCGCTGCGACGGCCGCCTGCGCGTCGCCGGCAACGCGTACGTCGGCCTCGACCTGCAGGCCAACGAGGGCGTGCGTTGCGCCAAGGGCCTGCAGGCGGGCGGCGACATCCAGGTCGAGAACACGCTGCGCGCCGCACAGGGCATCGCCGCGGGCGGCTCGATCCGCGCCGGCATGCACCTCGAGGCCGGCTGGGGCATCAAGGCAGGCGGGGTGATCGCCGCCGCGGGCGCGATCCGCGCCGGCGAGAGCCTGGCTGCGGGCGAGGCGATCCGCGCCGGCACCGGCTACGGCGTGTTCGCGGGGCTCGATGTGCAGATGGAGGCCTGGGAGGCGAGCGCGCGGGTGAGCGCACCGCAGCGCCCCGAAGGCCTGATGAGCGGCTGGTGGGCCGGCCCCGCGGCGTGCTGAACCGAGGTCGCGCAATGAACACCCTCGCCCTGCGCCCGCGCGGCCTGCTCGCCCGCCACACCCCGCTCTCGCACCGCTCCAGCTTCTCGCCGCGCTCGGCGCTGGCCTTCCCGCAGCCGCCGCCGCTCGCGGCCGCGCCGGCCGCAGCCTTGTGTGCCGCGCTCGGCACTGCGTTCACCGCCGTCCTGCGCCGGGTGCTGCAGCCGCCGCGCATGGAACTGCGCATCGACGTGAATCAGCCCGACGACAGCATCGAGGCCGAGCTCGACATCCTCCACGGTCGGCTCCACCGCCCCGGCAACGCCCTGCACACCTGCACCCGCCTGCCCGCCTTGCTGCCCGGCCTGGTCTTCCACCACCGCGAGGCCGACGGCGAGCACTACGTCTATGTGGAAGACGTCGCACACGGGCGCCTCGCCGGCTACACGGTGTTCAACCGCCTGATCGAGGTCGACCGGCGCACCGACCGCCATGTGCGCTCGCCACACTCCAAATACGCCCCCGCCTACCAGAGCCGCGGCATCGCCAGCGCGGTGTATGACTGGGCGCTCGGGTGCGGCCTCTGCCTGGTCAGCGGCGCCCGCCAGTCCGCCGGCGCGCACGCGCTCTGGCACGCCCTCGCGCGCCGCCACTCCCTGCGCTGGGTCGCGCTGCGCGCCAAGCGCATGCACGACCTCGGCGCCAGCATCCCGTCCGCCCAGGCGGCCGAGCTCGACACCCGCATGATCCTGCTCGGCCACGGCTGGACCGACACCCGCCTGCGCAGCCTCGGCCTGCTGCATCCGGCCGCCGAGGCCGCCAACGAGAAGATGCGGCGGCGGGCCTGAGCCGCGGCGCACGGACGCCACATTCGCGCCTTGCGGCGCTCCTACAGGAACCGCCACGGCCCGGCGCCGTGTAGGAGCGGCGCAAGCC
>ENA-UOUJ01000164-UOUJ01000164.1-activated-sludge-metagenome-genome-assembly--contig:-NODE-164-length-56821-cov-8.900927_pt1 | contig 56821 bp, 45 predicted proteins | sample MGYA00249839_ERZ747224 | MGnify/ENA primary metagenome ERZ747224 (study PRJEB28782, sample SAMN03220277) | activated sludge metagenome | biome: wastewater; feature: sewage sludge; material...
GTGCTGCTCGGCGCGCTGACCAAGAGCGCGCAGTTCCCGTTCCACTTCTGGCTGCCGAGCGCGATGGCCGCGCCGACGCCGGTTTCCGCGTATCTCCATTCCGCGACGATGGTGAAGGCGGGCGTGTTCCTGATGACGCGGCTGTGGCCGGCGCTCGCGGGCACCTACGAATGGTTCCTGATCGTGGCCTCGGCCGGCATGATCACGCTCGTGCTCGGCGCCTACTTCGCGATCTACCAGCAGGACATCAAGGGCCTGCTCGCCTATTCCACCATCAGCCATCTCGGGCTGATCACGCTTCTTCTGGGCCTCGGCAGCCCGCTCGGCGTGGTGGCCGCGATCTTCCACATGATGAACCACGCCACGTTCAAGGCGTCGCTCTTCATGGCGGCGGGGATCATCGATCACGAAACGGGCACGCGCGATATCCGACGATTATCCGGCCTCGCGAAGTTCATGCCGTTCACGGCCACGCTGGCCATTATCTCGAGCGCGGCGATGGCGGGCGTTCCGCTGCTCAACGGCTTCCTCTCCAAGGAGATGTTCTTCGCCGAGGCGATCGAACGGCACCAGACGTCGATCCTCGACACCATCGCGCCCTACGTCGCGGTGCTCGCGAGCGCGTTCGCGGTGACCTACTCGCTGCGCTTCATCCATCAGGTGTTCTTCGGCCCGCCACCGACGGACTTGCCCCGCGAGCCGCACGAGCCGCCGTTCTGGATGCGCTTTCCGATCCTCCTGCTCGTCACCGCCTGCCTCATCGTCGGCATGATCCCCGGGCGCACGATCGGGCCGTACCTCGACACGGCGGTTTCGTCGGTGCTGGGGCCGAACAAGCCCTACTACAGCCTTTCGGTCTGGCACGGGTTCAACCTGCCGCTGATCATGAGCGCCGTCGCACTCGTCGCAGGCGTCCTGCTCTATTTCAAACTGAAGGATTTCCTCGCCCATTTCGAAAACGGGCCGCCGCTGTTCGCGCGCTTCAGGGGCCCGCGCATCTTCGAGCGCGTACTCACGACCGCGGCGTGGAGATGGCCGGTCGCCATCGAAAGCCGGCTCGGGACACGTCGCCTCCAGCCACAGCTCGGCATGGTCATCATCGTGGCCTTCATCGCCGCTGCGTGGCCGCTCTATATGCATGGCTTCGCTGCCGGCCCGCTGACGTTCGCCGGGCTCGACCCCGTTTTCGCCCTCGTCTGGCTGACGGCGATCGCCTGCGCGATCGGCGCGGCGCAGCAGGCACGGCTGCATCGCTTTGCGGCGCTCGTGCTGCTCGGCGGCGCGGGGCTCGCCACCTGCATCACCTTCGTGTGGTTCTCCGCGCCCGATCTCGCCGTGACGCAGCTCGTCGTGGAAATCGTCACCACCGTACTCATCCTGCTCGGCCTGCGCTGGCTGCCCAAGCGCTCCAAGGAAGCCGCCCGCGCGCTCGGCTCCAAGAACCAGAACCGCCGCTACCGCGACATCGGGCTTGCCGTAGTCGTGGGCGCGGGCGTCACGCTCATCGCCTATGCCATGATGATGCGCGCTCCGCCCGACACCATCGCGACCTATTTCCTGGAGCGGGCCTATAGCGAAGGCGGCGGACGCAACGTCGTCAACGTGATCCTCGTCGACTTCCGCGCCTTCGATACCCTGGGTGAAATCACGGTGCTCGGCATCGTGGCGCTGACGGTGTTCGCGCTTCTCCGCCGCTTCCGTCCGGCTCCCGACAACGTGGAGGCGCCCAAGCAGCAGCGCATCCAGGATGCGACGGACGCCGAACGACCCGACCGGAAGGTCGGCGACACGCTCTCCGACTATCTTCTCGTGCCGTCCGTGATCATGACGTGGCTGTTCCCCGTCATCATCGTGCTGGCCGCGTATCTCTTCCTCCGCGGCCACGACATGCCCGGCGGCGGCTTTGCGGCGGGCGTCACCATGGCGGCAGCCTTCATTCTGCAATACATGGCGCTCGGCACGCGGACCGTCGAAGATCGCCTCACGGTGCTGCCCGTCAACTGGATCGGCATCGGCCTGCTCGTCGCCGTCGCGATCGGCGCGGCCTCGTGGGTGCTCGGCTATCCGTTCCTCACGTCCTATTCGCAGTATGTCGAGATCCCGCTCATCGGGTCCGTCCCGGCCGCGTCGGCGCTCATCTTCGATCTCGGCGTGTTCGCGCTCGTGCTCGGTGCAACGGTGCTGATGCTCATCGCGCTCGCTCACCAGTCCATCCGCCGCCATCGCGCCTCGCGGGTCGCAAGCGCCATCAAGGAGGAGGCCGCCTGATGGAACTCATGCTTGCCCTCGGTATCGGTGTCCTGATCGGCTCGGGCGTCTGGCTTCTGCTCAGGACGCGTACGTTCCAGGTCATCATCGGCCTTTCACTGATCGCCTACGGCGTCAATCTCTTCATCTTCAGCATGGGGCGGCTCAAGACCAACGCGGCGCCGATCCTCGAATCCGGCGCCGTCGATCCTTCCCGCTATGCCGATCCGGTGCCGCAGGCGCTCGTGCTGACGGCCATCGTCATCGGCTTTGCCACGACCGCGCTCTTTCTCGTCGTGCTGCTCGCCTCGCGGGGCCTGACGGGTAGCGACCACGTCGACGGAACGGAGTCCAAATGACGGGAGCGGCCGACCATCTTCTCATCGCGCCCATTGTGCTTCCGCTGGTGGCGGGTGCGGCGCTTATGCTGTTCGACGAGCGGCGCCACACGCTCAAGGCGATGATCAACGCCATCTCGACGCTGATGCTGCTCGTGCTTGCCGTCAACCTTCTCACGATGGCCGACAGCGGAGCGGCGGACGGCGGCGCCATGACCGGCGTCTACCTGCTCGGCAACTGGCCGGCACCCTTCGGCATCGTGCTGGTGCTCGACAGACTTTCCGCGCTCATGCTGGTGCTCGCGGCCCTGCTTGCCATGGCCGCGCTCGTGTTCGCGCTTGCGCGATGGCACCGAGGCGGCCCCCACTTCCATACGCTGTTCCAGTTTCTCCTGATGGGCGTCAACGGCGCCGTACTTACGGGCGACCTGTTCAACCTGTTCGTGTTCTTCGAGGTGATGCTCGCCGCGTCCTACGGACTGGCGTTGCACGGCTCGGGACCGGCGCGGGTGAAGGCGGGGCTTCACTACATCGCCATCAACCTCGCCGCCTCGTCGCTGTTCCTGCTCGGCGTCGCGCTGATCTACGGCATCACCGGCACGCTCAACATGGCCGACCTCGCGGCACGGATTCCGCAGGTGGCCGAGGACGACCGGATGCTGCTGCACGCCGGCGCGGCGCTGCTCGGCATCGCGTTCCTGGTGAAGGCCGGCATGTGGCCCCTGTGCTTCTGGCTTCCCACGACCTATACGGCGGCGGCCGCGCCGGTCGCGGCCGTGTTCGCCATTCTTTCCAAAGTCGGCATCTACATTCTGCTCCGGCTGTCGCTGCTCTTGTTCGGCGCGACGGCGGGCGCATCGTCCGGTTTCGGCGCCTCGTGGCTGTTCGTCGGCGGCCTCCTCACGCTCGCGTTCGGCGCGATCGGCATGCTCTCGTCCCAGTCGATGGGGCGTCTCGCGGGCTTCAGCATCATCACGTCGTCGGGAACGCTCATGGCCGCGATCGGGCTCTCGAACGCGGGCGTGACCTCGGGCGCGCTCTTCTACATGGTGAGCTCGACGCTCACCGTCAGCGCCTTCTTCCTGCTGATCGAGCTCATCGAGCGCGCGCAAGACCCGTCGATGGACGAACTCGCGGCCTTCACGGCGCCCGACGAGGACGCGGATCAGGACAGCGAGGAAGAGGTCGGCGTCGTCATTCCCGGTACGCTCGCCGTGCTCGGCATCTGTTTTGCGGGATGCGGGCTTTTGCTTGCCGGCCTGCCGCCGCTGTCCGGATTCATCGGCAAGTTCGCGCTGCTGACCGCGATGCTCTCGCCGATTGGCGAGGAGCCCGACAGCATCGTTCCCAGCAGCACGTGGATCTTTTTCGCCCTCCTCATCCTCTCCGGCCTCGCGGCCATGATCGCCATGGTTCGCGCCGGCATCCGCACCTTCTGGGCACCCGCCGAAGGACCGGCGGTGCCGCGCGTACGCCTCATCGAGATCATGCCTGTCGCATTTCTTCTCGTGCTTTGCATCGGCATGTCGATCCAGGGCGGGCCATTGATGCGGTATATGGATGCCACGGCGCAGTCGCTTCACGCGCCGTCGGCCTACATCGAGAACGTGCTCGAGGCTCCTCGCGTTACGCGAGACAACGGGGAGACGGCACCATGACACTCGGCCGGTGGCTCCCTTACCCGTTGCTGACGCTCGCGCTCGTCGTCATGTGGGTCCTGCTCAACAGCTTCTCGCTCGGGCACGTTCTGCTCGGCGGCGTGATCGCGCTCGGCGCATCGCGGGTGATGGTCGCGCTCCAGCCGGTCCCGGTGCGGATCGGGAGCTGGAGCGCCATCGTGCGGCTCTCGCTGACGCTCCTCTACGACATCCTGCGCTCGAACATCGCGGTCGCGAGCATCATCCTGCGCGGACGCCGATCGGCCCACGCGGCGGGGTTCATCGTGGTTCCACTCGACCTGCGCCACCCGATGGGGCTGGCGCTGCTGTCGTGCATCCTCACCAGCACGCCGGGCACCGCCTGGCTCGAATACCGGGCCACGAACGGCAGGCTCCTGATCCACGTGCTCGATCTCTACGACGAGCAGGCGTGGATCGATCTGATCAAAAATCGCTACGAGCGGTTGCTGATGGAGATTTTCGAATGAGCGCCACCATTCTGATCTGGTCGGTCACCATCGCGCACGTGCTGCTGGCGGTGGCCATGGTTTGCCAGGCCATCCGCTTCATCCGCGGGCCCAGGGCGCAGGACCGGGTCGTGGCGTTCGATGCCTTCTATATCAGCTCGATGCTGCTGCTGCTCACGTTCGGCATCCGTACCGGAACCACGCTCTACTTCGAGGCCGCGCTCGTGATCTCGCTCATCGGGTTCGTGTCGACGGTGGCGCTCGCCAAATTCCTCATGCGCGGGGAGGTCATCGAATGACGCATCTCGCGGATCTTCCTGCCTGGGCGCAGCTCATCGCCTCGTTCTTTATTCTGATCGGCGCCCTCGTCACGCTCATCGGCGCGATCGGGCTGCTCACGCTACGCGATTTCTATGACCGCATCCACGCGCCGACGCTCGGCAGCACGTGGGGCACGGGCGGGATCCTGCTCGCCTCCATCCTCATCTTCAGCGTGCTTCAATCACGGCCGGTTCTGCACGAGGTGCTGATCGCGGTGTTCGTCACCGTCACCATGCCGGTGGTGCTGATGCTGCTGGGTCGCGCCGCGCTCTATCGCGACCGCACGGAAGGGATCGAGACCGTTCCGTCCATAGAGACGGTTTCCGGGCCTTCGGACGACACTTCGGCCGAAACCGACGGCAAGTAGCGCAGCCGCTCCCAATCCCTCCGCTTGTTTCCTTCACGCAGCGCCGGATCTTGTTCGGCGGCGGTTTGCGCTTATCTGCGATGATGGTGTGCGGCATCGTCCCCACATCGTCTTGGCGCGCCTCCAAGCCCTGCTATCCTCATCCTCGCCGGGGCGTGCCGGCGATAGCTTTTGCATCCATCACGACGCAAGGGAGCGAGAGGACATCATCATGGGGTGGTCGATCTCACTGGGGCGCATCGCCGGGACCGAGGTGCGCATCCATCTCACGTTTTTCCTGCTCGTGGCGTGGTTCGCCATCGTGGCAGGCGCGCGTGGGGGACAGGCAGCAGCCGTGGATGCGGTTCTTTTCATTCTCGCCATCTTCGCCTGCGTGCTCGCTCACGAATATGGACACGTACTCGCAGCGCGCCGCTTCGGCATCGGGACACGCAACATCACGCTGCTTCCCATCGGGGGCGTGGCCAGCATCGAGCGGATGCCGGAAAAGCCCACGCAGGAGCTGATCATCGCGCTGGCCGGCCCGGCCGTGAACGTCGTGATCGCGCTCGTCCTGTTCACGGTGTTCGGCGCCGGCGTCGGGCTCGATCCCGCGCAACTCGAAAACCAGACCATCGATTTCACGACACGGCTTGCCTTCGTCAACGTGATGCTCGTGGTTTTCAATCTCATTCCGGCCTTTCCGATGGATGGCGGGCGCGTGCTGCGTGCCATCCTTTCCTACCGCCTCGACCGGACACGCGCGACACGTATCGCCGCAGGCATCGGGCAGGCGTTCGCGTTCGGGCTCGGATTCCTCGGGCTGTTCGGCAACCCGCTGCTGATTTTCATCGCGCTTTTCGTCTTCCTCGCCGCAAGTCACGAAAGCTATGCCGTCGCGCTGACCGAGGCGACGAAGGGTACGCCCATGCGCCAGGCCACCATCACGGCGTTTGCGACGCTCGATCCGCAATCGAGCGTCGGCGAAGCGGCCCGTCTCCTGCTCTCGACCACTCAGACGGAATTTCCGGTCACCGACGGGAGCGGACGGCTGCGGGGCGTTCTCACACGCGATGGAATGATCCGCGCGCTTTCCGAAAGCGGGCCCGACACGGCGGTGCTCGACGTGATGGAACGCGACGTGCCAACCATCAATTGCCGCGCACCCCTCGAACGCGCAGTGACGGCGCTTCAACAGAGCGGCAAGCCGTTGATCGGGGTGGTCGACGACGAGGCGCGCGTGGTCGGCATCATCACGCTGGAAAACATCGCCGAATACATGATGGTCGCCGAGGCGAGCCGCGAATGGCGCCCCTCGACCCGGCAACAGACGGATTAGCGAAAGCGTGATGGCGGCGGCAGGCGCCGATACCCGTGGCCTGACGCGCGGCATCACACGCTAGAGCGTGATCATTTTCGATTGAATCGGGATCACGATCTATCTCTTTGGTGAGACCGATGATTCACGCTTCAGGCTGATAGGGCCTGAAGCGATCATGGTCTAAAAGCGGTCCCCGGTTACGCTGCCGATGCCAGGGTCCGGCACAACGGCCGAACGGCGCACGAAAACGACGGAGCTGTCGCTGCGCTGAACGCGCATATGATCGTTGAACCCGACGCCGACCTCGGGCTGGTCGATCAACCGTTCTCCGGAATAGAGCACCACGCATCCGCGAGGCGGCGCGCCATCGACCTCGTGCTGCGTCTGGCTTCGCTCGAACGCGACCAACGTCTCGCGATCCTGGCAACCGAGGACTCCGGAGGACTTCACCATCCAGACGTCTTCCGCAGCGGCCGGCCATGAGGCTGCAAGCACAGCGGAACAACAAAAAAGTGCGCGACGCAGCATGGCAGAGCCCTTCGCAAATCGCCCCGAAGCGTTCGCGAAGACATCGCGTGCCCGGGCCAGGGATGCAAGCCCGGACGCCCTGCCGCGGATAAACTCCGTGTGAACGGCCACGAAGAGAAGGCGCACATGCGCCGCTTGCGCCTTCTCGCAGCTATTTTGCTCCGCTCAGGAGAGCTCCCGGCGAAGCGCGTCGAAACGGGCGACCTGATCGGCAATCAGATTGCGCGCCTCGTCCCGGCGGACGAAGATCTTGAACATCGCCTCTCCGTCTTCGCTGAAGAACTGGACGGAGCGGGACTCGCGACCCATGAACGGACGGGACACGAACGCGATCGTCTTGCAGCCTTCCGCGCGGATGTGCCCGCCGATCGGGCTATCGCCGTGAATGTTGTAGTAGCCGCGACCAAAGCTTCCGGGCGGGAGCACGCCTTCGCATTCGAGCACGATGTGGCGCGTGTGCACGATGAACAGGATCGAGCCCCACTCGCCGATCGCGGTCATCACGTCTTGGAACCGCGCTCCGTCGACCAGCCCGCGGTGCTCTTCCGGCAGCGCGCGCACGACGTCGAGCGTGCTCACGCCGTATTCGGCCGCGATCTGCTCCAGAATGCCGTCCGCGTTGCGGGCGAGACGTTCGGCAAGCGGCGGACGGCCCGACGTGCGATCGGCCGTCTCTGTCATGTCCGTCGTCATGGCCTCACGCCGCCACGACGCGCTTGCCGTCGGACGTCACGGTCTGGAGCACGGTGAAGCCTTCGAACTCGGGATGGCCCTGATAAAGCGGCTTGCTGCCGCCGGCGCCTGCGTGAGCCTTCCGGAACTGCTCGGACTTCGTCCAAGCTTCGAAATCCGCCTGCGACCGCCAGATGGTATGCGAGGAATAGAGCACATACTCTTCCCGCTCCGGTCCCTTCAGAAGATGGAACTCGACGAACCCGTCGAGTTCGTCGAGATGCGTCTCGCGCGACAGCCAGACGTTCTCGAACTCCTTTTCGGAGCCCTTGAGAACTTTGAAGCGGTTCATTGCGATGAACATGGGATCATTCTCCTCATACTACTAGAACAGATCGGGCCGGGACCGGCATGCCGGCCGCGACTCCCTGTTTCTTTGCCGTCGTGCAGGCCGATCAATTCGACGCGCCGAACCGCATCGTGAGCCCTGCGCGCGCGCTGAAGCCCGGGCTGTTGTACTGGTCGAGATGCTGGCGGTACGTCTCATCGAACAGATTGTCAATGTTGAGGTTCAATGTCACGCTATCCGTTGCCTCGTACTGCGCGAACAGATCGACGACGTTGTAGGAGGCGGTGTGCTGCATCGCTGGGTTTTCACCCTCGACAAAGCGGTCCTGTGCGGCGACGAAGCGGACACGGCCACCTGCAACGAGCTTCTCGTCGAACGCCCGGAAGCCTGCGGTGAGCGTCACCTGGTCGGCAGGAACCGTGCGCAGGCCCTCGCCCGTGTCGTCGTTCCTTCCGCGGATGTGGTGTGCGCCAAGGCCTGCGAACCACTGTCCGGCATCGTAGAACGCCTCGAACTCGATACCTTCAATCGTCGCGTTGTTGACGTTCCGATACTGGATGTAATCGTCCATCAAAATCGGCAGGTAGGAGACCGGGAAACAGGACACCGGCGGGCCGGCAGGGGCCGTGCATCCAGGACGCTGATACAGCAGGTATCCGTCAATCGGCCCGGGGACGCTCACCATGTCGATGTAATCTTCGATCTCGTTGCGGAACGCGGTCACCTTGGCGCGGAAGCGGTCGCCGGTGGTGAGCACATTGTCGAACTTGAAGTTGACGCCGCCTTCCACGTTCTGCGCGACCTCAGGCTTCAGATCCGGGTTGGGACGCAGCTCGAAGTTTGCAAATCCCGGATGGAAGCCGGTGATGAGCGTTTCGGAGAGCGCAGGCGCGCGGAAGCCTTCAGCCCAGGTGCCGAACACCGTGATGCCTTGAACCGGGGTCACGCCGACCGTGATCTTCGGAGAGACGTGCTCGTCCTGCACGTTCACCCCGTTGCCGTCGAGCTCATAGCTGTCGTAGCGGAGCGCACCGATGACATCGACCACGTCGAAGAACGTGACCTTGCTCTGAACGAAGCTGCCCCAGATGTTGCGCTCTCCCGACGGCGTAAACTCGTCACCGCTGCCGGTGGGATCGACGGTATTCACGGTGTCTCGGAAGCCATCGACGCCGTAGGTCAGCGCGATGTCGATGCCGCTCGCGAGCGGGAAGCGTGACGTATTGAAGACATCGAAGCCTTCGGTTTCAGTGTTGAAGCCTCTCTGTGCTCCGACCGGAAACGTTCCGGGGCTCACGAAGCACGGTGCTCCGACCGGAAGAAACCCGTCGAACCCGTTCGCCGCCAGGTGAGCGGGCGTGCAGGGCACGCCACCCGTGACGGGCGTAGGCGAAAAGAAGGTGGCGTTTCCGCCGCTCAGACGCACCTGATCGAGCGACGTCTCATTGCGATAGATTTTGCCAGAGAAGTCGATCAGCGGGTTCGTGGGGCTCTGGAAGGTGTAGCCTAGCGTGTACTGGCGGTTGTCGACGCCGGTGTCGTATTGCGTTCCGCCGCTCTCCACCTCGTCAATGAAGGCCGAGTTGTAATCGATGAGCGAGGCCGTGATCTGGTGGCCTTCCGCCGGGCGCACCCTGAATTTCACGAGTTTCGAATCCGTCTCGTCATTGGAGCCCGGCACTCTGTTGCCGCTGCCATCCTCATAATCCCCGTTCCGGCGAGCGTTGAACTGGCCGAGGATGTCGAAGTTGCCGACCTTGACCGCCGTGGTTCCGCTGGCGAGCTTTTCGTCGCCGTTCGTTCCGTAGCTCGTGCGGCCACGGACAGCCGCGTACTCGCCGGGCCTCAGGATGTCGTCGGCATCGAGCGTTTCGAACGCCGCGACGCCGCCGATGGCGCCCGATCCGTAGATCGTCGCGGTGGGCCCGCGCGTGATGTCCACGCGCTTGATCATCTCCGGCTCGATGTAGAACACGCCGTTCGCGCTGTGGCCGCTGCGCTGGAAGTTCTGACGCGCACCGTCGACGAGGACGTTCACGCGTCCGAAATCCTGAAGGCCGCGGACGTTGACGGCGGTCGCGGTGTCGCGTGCGGTTTCCTGCGTAATGACGCCGGGGATCGTGCGCAAAATTTCCGATACGCGGTCCGCGTTGAACTGCTCGTCCATGGTCGCGCGATCGACCGCGCTCGATCCCGACAGCGCATCGGCCCAGCTTTCCTCGGTCTTTGTCGAGGTCACGACGATACCATCGAGCTGGATTTCATCGGCGGAAGCGTGGCTGCCGGCGTAGCAAGCAAGGGCAGCCGCCATCAGCAGCCGCGAAGACGCGCGCTTGGACATGATCCAGAGAACTCCTAAATGTAATCCCGCTTGGCAACCGATTGAGTCTGCACGCTTGCAGGCCTCGACTCCGGCGCCCCTTCCGACCGAATTCTTTCGAGAACCAAGACACGGACCTCCCGATCCGCGTCCGACTTGCTATCCGTACATTTCCTGATTATTTTCGTCAATATTGGCGGGCGACGAATACCTAGGGTGTTGCAGATTGATCGCATCCACCGGTGCCCTGCTCCGCATGACGAAAAGGATGATCGCAATGCTCGCTCGGCCACGGCTCTTCATTCGCGCGTTCGCGCGTGCAGCTTTTCTTCTCTTCGTCGCGGCGTCCGTGTCGGCACCGTCCTATGGCGAAGAGACGGCTCAGCGCGATATCTCGCGTATCGTATCCGTCGGAGGCGACGTGACGGAGATCCTCTACGAGCTCGGCGTTGGCGACAACGTGGTCGCCATCGACACGACGAGCGTCTTCCCGCCGCACATTCCAGCGGAAAAGAAAAGCGTCGGATACATGCGCGCACTGGCATCCGAAGGCGTGCTCGCCGTGGGACCCACGCTCATCCTTGCAACCGACAAAGCCGGACCGCCCGAGGTCATTGCGGCGCTCAAGGCGTCGTCGACGCCATTCATCACCGTCGATGCCGACGATACGCCCGAGGGTGTTGCGGACAAGGTGGCGAAGGTCGCCTCCATCGTGGGCAAAGACACGGCCGGCCAGGCGCTCGCTGCCCGGATCCGCAGCGATTTCGAAGCCGCCGCGGAGGCGCGCAAGAAAATCTCGAAACCGGTCAAGGCATTGTTCCTGCTCTCGGTGCAGAGCGGACGCGCGATGGCGGGCGGACGCAACACGGCAGCCGACGCGATGCTCGCGCTTGCCGGAGCCGAGAATGTCGCGACCTCGTTTGACGGCTACAAACCTCTTTCAGGCGAAGCAGCTCTCGCGCTCGCCCCCGATGCGATCATCGTCATGAAAGCGGCCCCCGGTCACCGCGTTACCGAGGCCAGCGGCCCTCTCGCGACGGAGGTCTCCGCCATCGCCGGGCTCGCCGACACGCCGGCCGTCAAAAACGGGCGGATCATCGAATTCGACGGCAGCCTCATGCTGCAGTTCGGCCCGCGTGCGCCGCAAGCCGCCCACGAGCTCATGCATATCCTTTACCCCGACATCGTTCCCGCTCGCCGGATCAACTAGCGCATGCTGAAACCGACACCAGCTGAAGACCTCTCCGCGCACGCGGGATCGACACACGACCGCAGCAGAACCCGCGGTCTCGTCGCGCTCGGGATCGCATTCCTCCTCACAGCGTTTCTTTCGCTCTCCGTCGGGCCCAGCGGCATCACGCTGCTGTCCCTTCCCCAGGTCCTCGGGGAGGTGACGGGGTATTCTGTCGGTACGGGCGGCCACGAGGCGCTGGTCCTTCTGGACATCCGGCTGCCGAGAACGCTGCTCGCGATGTACGTGGGGGCGGCGCTCGCGGTTTCCGGCGCAATCATGCAGGGCATGTTCCGAAACCCGCTCGCCGATCCTGGATTGATCGGCGTTTCGTCGGGGGCGGCGTTGTTCGCCGTTGGCATGATCGCGTTCGGAGATGCGTATCTGCCGACGCTCAAAGCCTTGCTCGGCGTTCACGCCCTGCCGATCGCAGCATTCGTAGGCGGACTTTCCGCCACTCTTCTGCTCGTCAGCCTGACCAACGGGCGGCGCGCAATTTCAACCGGAACGCTTCTGCTTGCGGGCGTGGCGCTCGCGGCCCTGGCGTCGGCGCTGATGGGCGTGGCCGCCTACCTCTCGGACGACCGCGCGCTGCGCGATCTCACGCTGTGGACGCTCGGCAGCCTTGCCGGCGCGAGCTGGAGCAAAGTGATCGGCGCGCTGCCGTTCGCCCTCGTACTCGGGATTTTCCTCCCGCGCATGATCCGGGACTTGAACGGACTTCTGCTCGGCGAGGCCGAAGCCTACCACCTCGGCGTCAACGTTCAGCGCGCGAAGATGGTGATCGTGTTCGTCACCGCAGGCGCGGTCGGCGCTGCCGTCGCGGTAGCGGGCATCGTCGGTTTCATCGGTATCGTGACGCCGCACATCATCCGTCTCGTCGCGGGGCCCGATCATCGCTTTCTGCTACCGGCCAGCGCGCTTCTCGGCGGGACACTGGCCGTTGGGGCCGACATGGTGGCGCGCGTCGCCGTCGCACCGGCCGAGCTTCCGCTCGGCATCATCACCGCGCTGATCGGCGCGCCTTTCTTCCTGCATCTGGTTTTACGGCGAGGCGTTCATGGCTAACCCGACCCCTCCGGCCATCGAAGCCTCCGGCGTTCGCTTCGAAATCGGCGGCAAGCGGCTCGTCGACGATGTCAGCCTCGTTATTCCCCCGGGACGCATGGTGGGAATTCTGGGGCCGAACGGCGCCGGAAAATCGACGTTCCTGAAACTCGTCACGGGCGAGCTCAAGCCAGCGGCCGGGCAAATCCTCTTCGACGGCATACCGCTTGGTCAAACTCATCCGGCGCTCCTCGCACGCCGACGCGCCGTCGTGCCCCAGTCGTCTCAACTCACGTTCTCGTTCTCCGCGCTCGAAGTCGTCATGCTGGGAGCGTCCGTTCCCGGCTTCGGGTTGCCCCGCGATCACAGCCGCGCCGCCGAGTGGGCGCTCGACCGCGTCGGTCTCACGTACGTGGCCGAGCGGAAGTACACCGATCTTTCCGGAGGCGAGCGCCAGCGCGTCCATATCGCCCGTGCCATGTGCCAGCTCGCGACGGCGCCCCCCAGCCCCGGCGAAACTCCGCTCCTTCTCGTCGACGAGCCGACCTCCAACCTCGACATCGGACATCAACGCCGGGTGCTGGAAGGGCTGCGCGAGGCCGCGAGCGATGGGGCCGCCGTGCTCGCCGTTCTGCACGACATCAATCTTGCCGCCGGCTATTGCGACAGCTTGGCCCTCATGCGCGACGGGCGGCTGGTCGCGCACGGCACGCCTGAGCAGATCGTGCGCGACGATCTGCTCTCGCACACCTACGGATGCGCGCTCGATGCGAACCAGACGCCCTCCAGGACCCCGTTCGTCCTGCCCATCACGCGCGATGGTTCGGACGCCGCGAGCTCCCCGCCGCGCGGCATCCGCCAGCAGGCTTCCGAAACGACCTCGCGCTGACTTCACGCGACGGCTCAGGACTGGCCGCGGCCGTGCGGCGCGTCCGGGACGGCCACGGTGTCCGTCGCCAGCACCGACATGCCACCGGCGTGATCCCAGGCCATCTCGTGCATGAGGAAAAGCCCAGGCCCGTACTTGGCGTCGTGCGCGCCCAGCGTCAACGACGGGGCGGAGCACAGGTTCAGGGCACCGCAAGCCCCCACCCAGTTCCGATGGCGGTGACCATGCAGCACCACGACCTGCCGCGCCCGCTGTCCGATCGACGCGAGCACGTCCGGCGCATTGATCAGCGACAGGCCGAACCGCTCCTGGAGAGGAATTCCGAAGGCAGCGTATTCGGTGATCTGGTGATGGAGCCCGATCAGCCAGTTGGCGTCGGCGTTGCGATCCATCAGGGCCTTCATCGCCTCAAGCTGGCGCGGCTCGACGGCACCGATGCCGTTGGTCAGCGCCATGTGGCTATCCGCGCATGAGTTGAGCAGGACGACGCCCGGCCGGCCATCGGTGCCGGGCGGCACTACCATCGGGAACAGATCGCGCCAAAGCTCGGCGACCAGCCAGCGTCCGCGGAAATCCCCGTCGCGGGCGAACGCCTGCAGACGCGACATCCGCTCACCGTCCCGCAAAGTTTTGTGAAGGGTTTGCTTCAGCTCGCCCGTGTCTGGGCAGACGAGATGCACGCGCCGCCCCTGGATCCGATCCGCGGCCAGGACGAAGCGCAGCTTGCGCAAGGCGAACCTCGCGCTCCACGGCATTTCCAGGCGCCCCGCATTCCAGCGGTCGCAGATGTTGACGTCGTGATTTCCGGGCAGGATCAGCATGCGTTCGCGGAGGTCTGGGTATGCTTCGGCCTGATCGAGGAATTCGACCCATTCCGCGCGCGCGCCCGTGTCCGTCACGTCGCCCGTGATCAGGATCCAGTCGAACGGCGATGTCCGGTTCATCTCCGCCAGATGCGCCACAGTCGCCTCCCAGCGCGCATTCCCCTGCGGGCCGCGCGTTCCGGGCTCCATGCGAAAGTCATGGCGGCTGCCGACCAGATGCGGGTCGGAAAGATGCGCGACCCGCAAGACCTCGCGCGAGGAGGAGACGCGCGCCGTGCTGTCGGCGGCTGGGGCCGCTTCCGGTGCTGGCACGCTCAGCTCGCGCCAGGTCCAATAGAGGCTCGCAACGACCGTCGAAAGCGCAAGCACCATCGAGCCGTCGATCAGCGCGGCCCGGACGATCATGCGCGGGCTCGCCGTCGCGAGCGAAACGCTCACGATCCCCGTCGTGAGGATCAGTGCTGCGGCAATGGCCAGCGAGACGCCGGCGAACAAACCTCCCGACACGATGGTTGCCAGCCGGCGCCGGGCCATCAGCTCCGCGATCGTGGCATTGGGGCCGAGCCATCTTTCGCCCGCGATCTTCACCACCTCGCGAACCAGGATAAAAATTGGAAACACCAGCGTGTAGTGCAGCTTCCAAAGGTTGCGCGCTGCCGACGCGTAGCGCCAGCGGCCCCACTTGTACGTGACGACGGCGAGGAGCACGATCAAGACGATCGCGAGAAGCGTCTCGGTCCAGATCCGGGCGAGCGACGTGCTCACGAGCGTGCCGTAGGTCGAGAGCAGAGACGGAATGAGCCCGACCAGGAACGCCGGCACCAGAATTAGAAAAACGAATGCGAGGGCGGCCTGCACGACGTTGAACTCGAACAGCGCCGACAACACGATCGCGCGCATGCCGCGCCCGCCGGGGCTCATGCGGTCGTCGTCGGCGTCGCCCTTGCGCAGATCCCAGATCGTCATGCCACTTCCCTCGCGCACTAGGCCGACACCGCGGCAGGATGGACCGGAGCAGCATTCCGCTCCTCGCCGCCGAACCATGTGACGTAGAGAACGGGCAGGAAGACCAGCGTCAGGATCGTCGCCACGAGGAGACCGCCCATGATCGCGAACGCCATCGGCCCCCAGAAGACGGTAGGCGCGATGGGGATCATGCCGAGCACGGTCGAGATCGCCGTCAACATGATGGGACGGAAACGGGCGCTGCTGGCGTCCACGGCCGCTTGCCACACGTCCTTGCCCGCCGCACGCTCGGCCTCGATCTGCCCGATCAGGATCACCGCGTTCTTCGTAATCATGCCGAGCAGGGCGAGAATGCCGAGGATGGCGACGAAGCCCAGCGGACGCCCCGAAACGAAGAGCGCCACCACGACGCCGATCAATCCCAGCGGCCCGACGGTGAGCACCAGCGCGAGGCGCTGGAAACTCTGCAATTGCATCATCAGGATCGTCATCATGAGCAGGAGCATGACCGGCACGACCGCCATGACGGAGGCTTGCGATTTTGCGCTTTCCTCGACGGTTCCTCCCACGGCGATGCGATAGCCCTTGGGCAGGGTTCGAGCGAGCGCATTGACGTCGGCCTCGAGCGCACTCACGACCGTGTCGGGAAGCACGCCGGGCCTGACGTCCGCCTGCACGGTCAGCGTCGGCACGCGATCGCGGCGCCACACCAGCGGCTGATCCTGCTCGTATTCGAACGTCGCGAACTGCCCGAGCGGCACCGTGCGCCCGCCCGGCAGCGGCACCTGCAGGTGGCGCAAGGTGGCGAGCGAAACCCGCTGCTCCTCGCGCGCCCGTGCGACGACGTCCACGAGATAGATATCGTCCCGCACCTGGGTGACCGGCTGCCCGCTGATCACGGTGTTGAGCACACCGGCGAGCGTCTCGGAGCTGAGGCCGAGCAAGCGCGCCTCGTTCTGATCGACGCGAATGCGGACCTGCCGCGTGGGCTCGATCCAGTCGTAGTTGACGCCCACCGCATCCGTATTGGACGCAACCACCGCAGCGAGCTTGAGGGCGATCTCGCGAATCCGGTCGATGTCCGGCCCGCTCACGCGATACTGCACGGGCCAACCGACGGGAGGACCCAGCTCCAGCGGCGCGACGCGGCTCACGAGACCCGGGAAGTCCTCGGCCAGCAGGCGCTCGATCTTTTCCTGGAGGCGTTTGCGCGCCGCGACATCCTTGGCCACGATCACGGCCTGCGAAAAGAACTCGTTCGGAAGCTGGACGTCGAGCGGCAGATAGAAACGGATCGCACCGCGGCCGACGTACGTGCTCCAGCGTTCCACATCCGGATCGTCCTTGAGAACAGCATCGAAGCGGCGCGCCAGGCTGTCGCTCGCGTAGATCGACGCGTTCTGCGGCAATCCGAGATCGACCATCAATTCGGGGCGATCCGATGACGGGAAGAACTGGCGCGGGATCAGCGACATCGCGAGAAGCGCCGCAAGGAAAAGGCCGACCGTTCCCCCGATCGTGAGCCACCTCGCGCGCATGGCCAACGTGAGCAGGCTGCGGTAGGTGCGGAAGACGAAGCCGGGTTGCATATTCTTTGCGCCGCTGTTCTCGGGGCCCTTCAGAAGCGCGACGCCCATCAGGGGCGCAAAAAGAACGGCGACGAACCACGACACGAGGAGCGCGATGGCCACGACGGCGAAGAGCGAAAACGTATACTCGCCGGCGGAGCTTGCCGCGAAACCGACCGGCACGAACCCGGCGATGGTCACCAACGTCCCGGCCAGCATGGCGAATGCATAGGTGCGAAACGCGAACGTTGCCGCCTCGACCTTGCCGTCGCCTTCGGTCAGCCGGCTCAACATCGCGTCCGTCGTCGTCATCGCATCGTCGACGAGGAGCGCCAGCGCGATGATGAGCGCACCGAGCGAGATGCGCTGCATGTCGATGCCCGAAAGCTCCATGATCGAGAAAACGACAGCGAGCGTCAGCGGGATCGAGAGCGCAATGACCAGCCCCGGCCGCACGCCGAGGCTGATGAAGCTCACCGTGAGGATGATGGCCACGGCCTGCCACAGCGACGTCATGAACTCCGAGATCGCACCCTCGACGGTGACGGCCTGATCGGCCACGAGCTTGGGCTCGATGCCGACCGGAAGGCCGGCCGTCACCTCCGCCATGACCGCCTTGATGGCCTTGCCGAGGGCGAGGATGTCGCCGCCATCGCGCATGGCGATGGCAAGGCCGATGGCCGGCTCGCCGTCGACGCGAAAGAACGGTTGCGGAGGATCCGCATAGCCCCGCCTCACCTCGGCAATATCGGCGAGACGCAGCAGGCGGCCGCCGACGGCGAAGTTGATCTCCTTGAGATCGCGCTCGGATTCGAAGCCTCCCGAAACGCGAACCGAGAGACGCTCGTCTCCAGTCCGGATCGTTCCGGCAGGCTGCACCACGTTCTGCGCATGGAGCGCGGCGAGGACCGCAGAACGATTGATACCGAGGCTGGCGAGCTCCTTGATCGAGAACTCGACGAAGATCTTTTCGTCCTGCGCGCCGAGGATCTCGATCTTCGACACGTCCGGCACTTGCAGCAGCCGGGAGCGCACGGCGTCCACATAGTCGCGCAACTCGCGATGCGTGAAGCCGTCGGCGGTGAAGCCGTAGATGATGCCGAACGTATCGCCGAAATCGTCGTTGAAGCCCGGGCCGACGATCCCCGCCGGAAGCGTATGGCGAATATCGCCGACGCTTTTACGCACGTGATACCAGATGTCGGCCACCTCGGACGCGCTCGTATCGCCTTCGAGGTTGACGAAGATCGTGGTGACGCCTGCCGTCGTATAGCTGCGCAGGAAGTCGAGCTTCGGCGTCTCCTGCAGCTTGCGCTCCAGGCGCTCGGTGACCTGGCGCAGCGTGTCCTCGATCGAGGCGCCCGGCCAGACGGCCTGCACGACCATGGTCTTGATGATGAACGTCGGATCCTCGCTGCGGCCAAGGCGGTTGTAGGCGCCGAGACCGGCCAGCACGGCTACGATCATGAGGTAGACGACGACCGGCCGATGCCGGAGCGCCCACTCCGAGAGATTGACGTTCATGGTCCCGATCCGAGCAGGCGGACCTCCTGTCCGGGATGAAGCGCTTGCACGCCCGCGGTGACGACCAGCTCGCCCGTATCTAGCCCACGGGAAATCGTGACGGTCGCCGGCTCGAACCGGAGCACGTCGACGTTGCGCATCGACACCGTGCGCGTTTCGGGATCGACGATCCAGACGGCGGGTTGCTCGTTGCTGCGCGTCAGCGCGGAGGCGGGGATCTCGATCATCGCGCCGGACGAGACCGTCACGCGCCCCGTCACCGTCGCGCCGAGAAGCATGGCCTCGGGCGGATCGGTGAGCCCGACTTTGACCTCGAAGGTGCGCATCACCGGGTCCGCCTGAGGCGAAACCTCGCGCACGCGGCCGTTGGCGATCACGGCCGGAGCTTCCGTGAGAAACACCGTGATCTCAGGATCGCTCGGCACCGTGCGCAGAACGTTCGCGGGCACGTCGAAGACGGCATCCCGCCCGTCCTTCCGCGCGAGGCGCACGATCGGCTGACCGGCCTGGACGACTTCGCCGGCACCCGGTCCTGCATCCGTCACGGTGCCCGGCGCGTCCGCCTTGAGCTCTGTGAAGCCCACGAGATCGTGCGCAGCCTTGAGCTCGGCCTCAGCGGCCTCGACGGCCTGCTCCGCCGTGCGGCGCGCTTTCTCGGCCTGATCGTAAATGGCGCGCGTCGTCCAGCCCTGCCCGAGCAGCGTCTCCTGCCGCTCGTAGTGATTTCGGGCCTGCGTGAGTTGTGCCTGCGCCGTCGCGAGCCCGGCCTGGGCCACGCGCAGCGCGTTCATCTCGTTCTGGGATTCGAGGCGCACGAGGAGTTGGCCGGGCAGCACGCGCTGGCCGCGGCTGACGCTGTTTTCCAGCACGCGCCCGGCAATGCGAAAGCCGAGCACGGCCTCGTCGTCGGCCTCGATGCGTCCCGTCAGGGTGATGGGCGTTCCCGCCTCGCGCTTCTCGACCGTCACGGTGCGCACCGGGCGCGGGTCGGGAATCGCGGCTTCTGGTTCCGCGCCGCAACCGGCCATCAGCAGCAGCATCGCGGACGCGGCGAGGCCATATGCAGCCCGCCTGCATCGCGTATTCTGCGCTCCGATGCTTGCCCTCATGAGCCCGACCTCCCTCACTCCTCAGAATGCACCGGCCACGGAGCCGATCGCTATTACCGCGACGAGCGCGATGAGCGCACCTACGATGGCCACCATCACGATATCGAGATAGCTTTCGCGGTGGCTCGCGCCGCAGACGGCCAGCAGCGTCACGACCGCGCCGTTGTGCGGCAGGCTGTCCAGCGTGCCGGAGCTGATCACCGCCACGCGGTGCATGAGGGCGGGGTCGATGCCGGCGTCGAGCGCCATCGTCTTGTAGATTTCGCCCAGCGCATCGAGCGCGATCGTCATGCCGCCCGACGCGGATCCCGTCAGCGCAGCCAGGACGTTGGTCGCGACGGCGAGCGAAACGAGAGGCCCGCCCTCCATCGCCAGAAGCGCATCACGGACGGCGGCGAAGGCGGGCAATGCGGCCACGACAGCCCCGAAACCGACGAGGCTCGCGACGCTGACCGCGGGCAGGACAGACGCGTTCGCGCCCGCATCCATGGTATCCCGCAGGGCCGGCAGACGCCGGTGATTGATCGCCACCACCGCCGCGATCGCGGCAAGCAGCGCGGTTACGACCGACCACACGCCTCCGACACCGGCGAGGGTCGTTTCGCCCCAGCGCTCCTCGGCGAGGAACGAGACATCCAAGCTCGGGAGGACGACCTGAGACATCAGGAGATTGACGACGATCACAATCGCGAGTGGCAGCATGGCGAGCGCAATCGGCGGGTGCGTCGGGCTATGCTCCCCGCGCGACAGCTCGGCGGGGTCGAACTCGCGGGCGACCGTCGCACGCTCGCGCACCAAGAGATCGTCGGCCGGGCTTTTCTCCACGGCATCCGGTTCATCGCCGAAGCCTTCTCCCACCCGCCGTGCGCGCTCCTCCGCGCGCTTCAGCCACCACATGCCAAACCCGAGCATGATCACGGATGCGATGATGCCGAGTCCCGGCGCCGCAAACGGCGTGGTTCCGAAGAACGGCATCGGGATCGCGTTCTGGATCGAAGGCGTTCCCGGCAGCGCCGACATGGTGAAGGTGGAGGTGCCGAGCGCGATGGCCGCGGGCATGAGGCGGCGCGGCACGTTGGCCGCGCGGAACAGCGCAACCGCCATCGGCGCCAATACGAAGAACGCAACGAACAGGCTGACGCCGCCATAGGTCACGAGCGCGCCCGCCAGGACAACGGCGAGGGTCGCGCGCTCGGGTCCAAGCTTCTCCGTCATGAAGTCGGCGATCGCGGTGACGGACCCGCTGTCGTCCATGAGCTTTCCGAACAGGGCGCCCAGCAGAAACAGCGGGAAAAATTGCGCGAAAAATCCCGCCGCGCTGGTCATGAACGTCTGCGTCCAATGTGCGAGGAGCGGCTCTGCGGAGAAGGCGGCGGCAACGAGCGCGGCGACGGGGGCCAGCAGAAGGATGCTCCAGCCGCGATAGGCAAGGCCGATCATCAAACCGAGACCGAGAAGAATACCCAAAAGGCCCATGTCTCAGACTCCTTCGAGCAGCACGTCGAGATCGACGGACGAGCGCTTGCCGATGTGCTTGCCGTCCCTGGCCAGGAACTCGTCGGCTGCCTTCCGCCCCTCCCCGTGCAACCACGAGATGAAGTCCCATTCGGCGTTGAGCTTCGAGGAGTAGCCGAGATCGCTCATCAGGCCGTTGCGCACCAGATGGATGCGCATGCGGGCCCAGCGCGCGCCCTCGGTGTTTCCGGCATCGACCACCTTGCGCAGCAAGGCGATCATGCGCAGCTCCTTGAGCAGAACGGCGTTGAATGACACCTCGTTGAGGCGATTGAGGATGTCGCGTGCGGTGCTCGGCGTGCCGGCCCGTTCGACAGGATTGATGGGAACCAGGATGGTGTCGTCGGATTCGAGCTCTCGAACCAGGGGCGTCATGGTGGGATTTCCGGAATAGCCTCCGTCCCAATAGGGCTCGCCGTCGATCTCGATAGCCTGGAAGAGCGTCGGCAGGCAGGCGGACGCCAGAAGCACGTCAGGCGTGATGTCCGCATTGCGGAACACGCGCCCACGCCCGGTTCGCACGTTGGTTGCGGTGATGAACAGCCGGATCGGCGACGTCCGCAAGCGGTCGAAGTCGATCATCTCGCTCAGGATGTCGCGCAGCGGGTTGGCATTGCCCGGATTGAGATCGTAGGGCGAGAACAGGCGCGACAGGAGATCCATGCCGATAAAGAACGGCGAGTTGTCGAGCGTCCATTTGCCGAGCGCCCGATCGAGAAGGCCGCGTTGAAACGGACTGAACCGCGCCGCGTCGGAAATGCCGCGCCAGAAGGCGGCGAGCGCCTGGCGGGCGCCTTCCGCACCGCCTGCGGCATAGCCGTCGGCAAGCACAGCCGCATTCATCGCGCCGGCCGACGTTCCCGATATTCCGTCGATCCTGAGCCGGGTCTCTTCGAGGAGGCGGTCCAGCACGCCCCATGTGAACGCGCCATGCGATCCGCCGCCCTGCAGCGCGAGATCGATCGGGACAGGCTTGGAAGAGGACGCGCCTTTGGTCATCCTTGCCTGCGTCCTTTGTCGCAGATCCTGCCAATCCGGGATTACATCATCCGTGGTCGCATGAGCGTACACACGCACCGGCTTTGCGACGATGCGTGTGCTTAGACGTGGTTAACCGGGCGTGATTTGATCCGCGCCGCCCACCGTTGCGGCAGGGCGGCGCGGGGGGAAGCGCGTCGTTAAGTTAAGTTGCCGGCTCCACGATGCGCTCGGATTCGCCGGCCGTGCGGAGCGCAGACGCCGCGCCCGGCTTCATCACTACCTTCACGCACCCATCCCGTTTGTCGCGGAACGTCTTGTAAAGCTCCGGCCCGTCCGCGAGAGAGGCGGTGTGGGTGATCACGAACGACGGGTCGATTTTTCCCTCTTCGATGAGGCCGAGGAGTTTGGGAAGGTAGCGTTGCACCGGCGTTTGCGCCATGCGGAACGTCAGGCCGCGGTTGATCGCAGAGCCCATCGGTATCTTGTCCAGATAGCCGCCGTAGACGCCGACGATCGACACCGTGCCGAAGTTACGGCAGCACTGGATCGCCTGACGCATGACGTGCGGCCGGTCGGTGCCGAGATACGCCGCGACCTTCACGCGATCGATGACGGAATCGAAGCTCGCCGTGGTGTGCGCCTCCGTGCCGACTGCATCGATGCAGGCATCGGCGCCGCGGCCGCCTGTGAGCTCCTGGATCCTCTCGTAGACATCCTCTTGCATGAAATCGAGCACTTCGGCACCGGCCGCCTCCGCCATTGCCAGACGCTCGGGCAACCGGTCGATTGCGATCACGCGCTCGGCGCCCAGGAGAAACGCGGAGCGGATCGCGAATTGCCCGACGGGGCCGCATCCCCACACCGCGATGGTATCTCCCGGCTCGATGTTGCAGAACTCGGCCGCCATGTAGCCGGTCGGGAAGATGTCGGAGAGAAAGAGGACCTGCTCGTCGCTGAGGCCGGCGGGAACCTTGATCGGACCCACGTCCGCGAACGGGACGCGCAGATACTCGGCTTGTCCGCCAGGGTAGCCTCCGAGCAAGTGGGAATAGCCGAACAAACCGGCAGGGGAGTGTCCCCAGAGCTTGCTCACCTTCTCGGCGTTCGGGTTCGAGCGCTCGCAACCGGAATAGTATCCGCGCTTGCAGAAGAAGCACTCTCCGCAGGAAATCGTGAACGGTACGACGACCCGGTCGCCGACCTTCAGCTTCTTGTTGTCCTTTCCCACATCGACGACCACACCCATGTTCTCGTGGCCGAGCACGTCGCCCGCGTGCATCTCCGGGATGATCCCGTTGTAAAGATGCAGGTCCGATCCGCAGATCGCGCATCCCGTGACCTCGATGATCGCGTCCCGGCCGTCCTTGATCTCAGGATCGGGAACCGTTTCGTAACGGACATCGCTTTTGCCGTGCCAGCACAGGGCCTTCATGGGCCTCTCCTTATCGTTGTGTCATCCTGTCGTCGTCGTGTCGCTTTCGGTCGCGCTACGAATGCCGCAAGCCGCCGCCGGGCTCGGCAAATTTGCGGTGCTGCTCGGCGAGGATGGTCGCGGGCGTGATGCTCGCGAGCGCCGACTGCACTTTGTTGTACCAGCCCGACACCACCTCGCTGTCGCCGTTCATCATCGCCCGGAAGCCAATCTCGGCCACCTCGGCGGCGTCGTCTTTCTTGGACTGGCCGACGCGCGTATCGAGCAGCCCTGCGCGCGCGAAGAAGGCCGTTTCGGTGGCGCCGGGCATGAGGCAGGTGACGGTCACGCCCGTTTCGTTCAGCTCCGAACGCAGCGCGATCGAGAACGAGTCGATGAAGGCTTTCGAGGCATTGTAGACGGCGTGGTAGGTTCCCGGGATGAACCCTGCGATCGAGCCCGTGATCAGGATGCGACCATTGCCGCGACGACGCATATCGCGTCCGATCTTCTGGACCAGATAGATCGTGCCGGTGATATTGGTGTTCACCACCCGCATCACCTGCTTGAAATCCTGATCGAGAAATCCGTTTCCGAGGCCGCGGCCCGCGTTGGCGAGAAGCGCATCCACCTGCCGCCCGGCCATCCTGTCATAGAGGGCATCGACGCCGTCGAGCGTGGAAAGATCCGCCTCCACCGCCTCGACGTTCCCGCCGAGCAGCGCGATCTCTTGCGCGACGTTGTGAATTTCAGGCTCGTCGGCCGCGATCACGAGGTCGAAGCCTTCCTCGGCGCATCGCCGGGCGAGTTCCAGGCCGATCCCCGTCGATGCCCCCGTCACGACGGCGAGAGGCCGTATCGAAGCGGTCATGGCGCTCTCCTCGAAGATCTCTCGGCCGGAGTTTGCGGCCAACGTCGCTCTGTCCGAACCGAGACACTCCAGAGCCGCCGTGGCACGCCGCGGGCTCGACCCCGCATGCGCTTGCGGAGGCAACCGCTCAACGGCCGCGGCAGTTCCGCTCTCCACCGCTTCTTACGGCTCGCTCCTTCTCGAACGCTGTTCGATTTGGCGTCGATGTCGACGACGCTCGGCCCGATCAGTTTTCGATAGAATTCGATCAATTCCGCCAGCATCGATACGTCGACACAACGATAATTGTCGTTATTCCAGGCTGACTTACGTGCATGCGAGACGACATTCCCACCTGAATCAGCTAGGGGCTGAAGTGTATGTTTTGCGCGTAGTCGCGGTGCGCTGTCGCATCCGAACCTTACAGTCCCCGATCACCCTGTTCCGTGCGTAGAGACTTCCAAGAAAGCTGGCTCATGCACGTCTCACTTCCCTTTCGATCCGCCGTCGCCGATCGCCAGCCGCCGCTCAATGCGGCCGCGACCACGATCTATTACTTCGATGTCGTGCACGACTATCCATCCATCGGCGGCATCGTCGAATTCTCGCAAATCCTGTTCCGCCAGCTCAAGGCCCGCTACGGCGCGCGCCTGATCTCGGCGAGGGAGGCTGCGACGCGTCTCGGCGCGCCCGACGCCTCGCAGATGGCCTACATCGATCGCGAACGGCACATCGCCGAACTGCTGGCGAAGACCGATCCCAGCTCGGTATTTTTCTTCCCGAACTTCCAATCGCCAGTGGCACGCGATCCCGCGGCGTCCGGCCCGCGTATCATCAACGTTGTTCATGACGTCCAATTCGACGCGTTGCCCGAGCTGTTCAGCGCCGGCCGGCTGCGGTGGCTCGAACGGGCGTTTGCGAATACCGGCGACCGTGCGGATCAGGTCGTCTTCATCAGCGAAGCGGCGCGACAGCACTACGTCCGGCGCTTTGGGACGCCGCGCCGACATACCGTCATCTACAATCCGATCGAGATCGACCCGACCGCCACATCCGCCTTCGACGACGGCGCGCCGTTCCTGCTGTCGTCGTTCCATCACTATCCGCACAAGAATTTTTCCGGCCTCTTGTCGCTGTTCGCGTCCCTTGCCGAGCGCGACCCGCAGCTCAAGCTCGTCGTCACCGGGCATGGCGGGGAGAAGTTCCAGCGCGATCTCGCGAACCTGCCGGAGGCGGTGCAGGCGCGCGTTCGACATCTGGGCTACGTCCCGCGCCGCGAACTCGACGGGCTTTACCGCCGCGCACGCGCCTTCCTGACGCTGTCGCGCTTCGAAGGCTTCAACATGTCGGCGGCCGAGGCCGCCTGCCACGGGACGCCGCTGATCCTCTCGGATCTGCCCGTTCATCGGGAGCTGTTCTCGGACCGCGCCTGCTTCGTCGATCCGCTTGTGCCGGATGCCGGCGCCGTAAGCCGATACCTCGCTGAGCGCACGCACCAGGGCGCACCGTGGCGGCTCAGCGCGCTATGCGATCCCGCGCGCGCCGCAAGCTCCTATGCCGAGGCCATCGATGCAGCCTGCCGTGCGCTCGATAGCGAAACGCTTATGCGCGACGCGGAACATGCCGTCCGCACCCATCGGCCGAAGCTGCCCGGCGTGGAAGCGATGGCGCGGGCGCTCCTCACCACCACGATGCTGGTCGGCGCTATGGGCCTGTCGGCGCAGATGCTGTCTCATGCGGCCTTCGCCGACGGCGGTCACGGTGGCGGGCAAATCGGCAGATTTGGTGATGCCGAGATCGGCGTACCGGGTGGCAGCGGTTATATGGGGGCCGACGGCGACGACGGCGCGGCAGGCTCTGCTTACTTCGGCGGTGGCGGCGGTGGAGCGGGCGGCGGCACGGGAGGGCTCGGCGATATCTATAACTGTCCGATTTCGCTCTGCTCAATCCCCGGCACGGGCGGCGCGGGCGGCACGGCGCTCAATCCGGACGGCGAGGATGGGGGGACGGCGAACTACGCCGGCGGCGGTGGCGGCGGTGGCGGCGGATTTCACGGCAACGGGTTTACCGGCTTGTTCGGCGGCACCGACCTAACCGGCGGCGACGGCGGCGCGGGTGGCACAGGCACCACTTCGGGGCCTGGCGCAGCCGGCGGTGGCGGCGCGGGCGGCTTCGGCGCGCTCATCACAGGCGGCGGCTCGTTCGACAACGCCGCGCTGAGCATCACGGGCGGCAAGGGCGGCGCGGGCGGCCTGTCTCCCGGCTATCGTTTTCTGGGCGGAAACGGCGGCGACGGTGGCGTCGGCATTTACTTCAGCGATCCGGGAGCATCCTTCACGAGCTCCGGTGCCATCGCCGGCGGTCATGGCGGCGATGGTGGCGGCGCACTCGGCACCACGGCAATCGGTGGCGCGGGCGGCGCAGGTGGAGTCGGCATCTTCGGCAACGATGTCGCTCTCACGATCAACGGCACGGTGCGCGGCGGTGATGGCGGTGCTCCAGGCGATGGTCCGAACGGCTTTCCTGGCGAAGCCGGAGCCGGCGGTGCGGGCATTGTCGGTTCGGATCTTACGATCGTCACCAGCGGCTCGATTTCAGGCGGCCTTTCGGGAGACGGCGTGCGCGCCGATGCGCTCACGTTCACGGGCGGCGCCAACACACTCACGTTCCAGAATGCAACGTCAGGCCTGACCGGCGGCATTACCGTTCACGGCCTCGGCACCACGCTCACATTCAATCAGGACAACGGCGTCGATGTCGTGATCGACAACGACGTCAGCGGCGACGGCTCCATCATCAAGGATGGAGCGAACCTGGTCGTCCTGTCCGGAAACAACACGTTCTCCGGCTCGATGACGATCCTCGCCGGAACCCTGGTCATTTCGGGCACGCTCTCGGGCACGACCTACTTCGAGGACGGCGCAGTTCTCAAAGGCACGGGCACGATGTCCAACGTCACGATCCGCTCGGGCGGCATTCACGCGCCGGGCAACTCGATCGGCACGCAAACCATCCTCGGCGCATATGTGCTCGGCCCCGGCGCCATCCTCGAAATCGAAACCAACGCGGCAGGTCAAAGCGACAAGGTCGTCGTGCTCGGGACGGTCGACCTCACGGGCTCCATCCTGCGCGTGCTGGCCGACAACGGCAGCTACGCGGCCCGCACGTCCTACGTCATCATCGACAACGACGGAAACGACGCGATTGCCGGCGCCTTCGCCGACATCACGAGCAATCTCGCCTTCCTCACACCCACCGTGACCTATACGGGCGGCGACGGCAACGACGTGGTGCTGACGCTCGCTCGCAATACGCTCCGCTTCGCGGACGTCGCCGAGACGCGCAATCAGGCCGCGGTTGCCGGCATGCTCGATCAGCGCGGCGGAAGCGATGCGATCACCGACTCCATCGCGGGTCTCGACGCGGACGGCGCACGCCGTGCGTTTGATGCGCTCTCCGGCGAGGTGCATGCCTCGATCGCGGGCGTGCTCGTGCAAGACAGCCGCTATCTCCGCAACATCCTGTTCTCGCGGATGGGACAGGCTTCGCCGAATGCACCCGGATCGTCCTCCTCCGGAGGCAGCCAGCTCGTGGCGTCCGGAGCGTCTGGCCAGATGGCCGTTGCCGCAGCCAGTCCGCCGCCAGGACGCATGGCGCTCGGCGCCCGGCATCGCGACGACGCCGCGACGGCACGCCTGCACGCCGGACCGGTTTACTGGGCGCAAGGCTACGGCGCGTGGGGTGACGACGACAGCGACGGCAATGCGGCCGGAATCGACCGCTCCGTCGGCGGCTTCGTCTCGGGCATGGACGTCGCGCTCGCGAGCGGGTGGCGCGCGGGGCTCGCGGCCGGCTATGCGCACACCAACCTGAGCGTGGGCGCGCGGGCAAGCTCGGCGGACATCGAGAGCTATCATCTCGCCGGCTATGCCAGCGGCTGGATCGGTGGCTTTGCGCTTCGCACGGGCGCCTCCTGGTCCTGGCACGACATCGACACGGAGCGCGCAATCGTGCTGCCGGGATTTGCCGATCGCCTGGACGGCTCTTACGACGGCGACACCGGCCAGATCTTCGGCGAGATTGCCCGACCGTTCGTTTCAGGTGCGCTCGCTTTCGAACCGTTTGCCGGTCTCGCGTGGGTGCACGCCGGCACCGAGAGCTTCGCGGAACGGGGCGGCCTTGCGGCGCTGGCGGTTCGTTCGGGCAATCTCGATACCGGCTATTCCACGCTGGGGCTTCGTGCCGCGACGCGGATCGACGCGGACGGACTCTCCTTCGTACCTCGGCTCTCGCTCGCGTGGCAGCACGCCTTCGGCGACGTGACGCCGGTGACGGGGCTGGCGTTCGCGTCCGGCGGCGCGGGCATTTCGATCGCAGGCGTTCCCATTGCACGCGACAGTGCGCTCATCGAAGCGGGGCTCGACATATCGAGCGGTCCGGATACCACCTTCGGCATCTCCTACCACGGGCGGATTTCCGACGACGCGGACGATCACGGCCTCAGCGGCCGCGTGCAGTGGCGGTTCTGACGTGCGCCTGTCTGCGGGCAACGAGTTGCAACGCCCCGGAGATCGATGTCTCCGGGGCCGCTCGTGTCTGATTAGGCCGAGGCGTGGCGGTTGCCTGCGCTCTTCTTCTTCGAAGACGCTTTGCCCTTGGGCGTGTCGTCGTCGCCCTGTTCGGCGCGCGCATTGATCTCCGACTCTGCAAGCTTCGAGAGCTTCATGTCGGTTTCCTTTTCTTCCTCGAGCGTCTCGCGCAGCAGGTCGCCTGCGTCGGACATCCCAAGCTTGTCCGCCCAAGCGGCCAGCGTTCCGTAGCGGGAGATCTCGTAGTGCTCGACGGCCTGAGCGGCGCTCAGCATCCCGGCGTCTCGAACAGTGTCGTCCTCGGCCTCCTCGATGATCTCGCTCGCTTCCTCGGCGAGTCCGTCGATCGCCGGACAGCGTTTGCCGCGCGCGGACTTTCCGATCATCTCGAAAATCTTCTCCAGGCGATCGACTTGGCCTTCCGTCTGCTCGATGTGCTCCTCGAAGGCTGCCTGGAGCCGCGGAGAGCTCGCCTTCTTCGCCATTTTCGGCAGGTTCTTTAAGATCGCTTTTTCAGCGTAGTAGACGTCTCTCAGCGTCGTTTCGAAGAGCTTTTCCAGCGTATCCATAGGTATCACTCCGAAGGTTGGGCGGTGGAAGCCAGAACGTCCACGCCCTCCGGACGTTCCGGCGGGTGCGCCCAAACCCGCCCCCGTATTTCGCAGGCTTTCCCGGCCGCCGCCCGCAACCTTGAGGCCGGCGCAGCGTTCGCTGTTTTCATGAGCGAACGAGGAGCACGGACATGCTGACGATCATCAGACGACTATTCGGTTTCGAGACGGACGCCGGGTCCGCGAGCCGGCCCGCCGAAACCGAGCGGTTGGCCGACGCTGAAGCCGAGCGGGAGATCGTGCCCGGCCCGCCGATCGCAAGCTCCGGCGCCATGCTGAGGCAGGCGAAGAAATCCGAGACGGAAGCCGCGCTCGAGCGGGCAGCCGGCAAAGCGGACTGAACTCGCCGGCCGATCCGACCGACTTTCGACGCGCCCCGCCCTGTATCCTTGTGTGGAAACGGGCGGGCCGCTCGCGTTTGTCTCATCACTCGGAACGGTGGTTGAGCTAGGGTCCGTACTCAATACTGGATGGGCATTGACGCGAGGACTTTCGTGTCATGCTGGAAGCATGTCTCCGACATGACCCGGAAGCGCGAAAGGACCGCGCCTTTCCGGGTGAGGCAAGACAAGCCAATGGTGGCGTCGTCGTGCCAGAGGCACGCCTTCGGCGTGACGCGCACTGCTTCCGTCACTGCGCGGATCTTTTCTTACAGCCCTCGGACAGCCGGTTGATGTACGGCCGCCACAGGTGCGCCGAAACTCTACTTTTATAGTAGACAAATAAGGAAATACGGACGTAACGTCCCCTGGTTGACGTGGCTGTGCGTACGAGGACGGCGCCTCGACCGGCCGCGGTCGCTGATATCCCACGGGGTCTTTGGGGCTCGAGACAATGGACATTCTGAGACGACCTGCGCGCGTTTCCGCGCGCCTTGCCGCATGCGCGCTCGCTGCAACTGCCGGACCGCTCGCCGCCTTCGGCCAAACCGCCGCGCAACCTGCCGGCGCGGCGACCGAATTGCCGACCGTCGAGGTGCAGGCCACACCCACCAAAGCCAAAAAGTCCGCCCAGAAAAAGAACGTGGACGCGGTTGCGACTTCGAACCCCGCTGTCGAGCCCACGCCACGCGGCGATATCCGGCCGACCGGCGTCTCGAACCCCTCGCCTGTCGTCGACTACGTTGCGGGCGATTCCACCTCGGCGACGAAGACCGATACCCCGCTCAAGGAAACGCCCCAATCCATCTCCGTCGTGGGCCAGGAGCAGATGCGCGACCAGGGCGTGCAGAACCTTCAGGAAGCGTTGCGCTATATCCCTGGCGCGTTCGCGGACCCGTTCGGCTTCGACAGCCGCGGCGATTCGAGCATCATCCGCGGTATCGCCGGCAGCTATTTCGTCGACGGACTGCGTACGACGTATGGCTACAGCCAAAGCACGGTCCCGATCGAGCCTTATTCGCTCGAGCGAGTTGAAGTGTTGCGCGGCCCCTCCTCCATGCTCTACGGGCAAGCGCCGACGGGCGGCATCGTCAACGCCGTCTCGAAGCTTCCGAGCGACATTCCTTATCGTGAGATCGGCGTCGAATACGGCTCATTCGACTTCAAGCAGGTGAAGCTCGACATGACCGGTCCGCTCACGCAGGATGGCAAGTGGCTTTACCGCATCGTCGGCCTTGCGCGGGACGCGGACACGCAGGTCGATTTCGTCGAGAACGACCGGCTGATGCTCGCGCCGTCTCTCACGTATCGTCCCACCAACGACACGAGCATCACCGTGCTCGGCCACCTCCGCAACGACAAGTCCGGCTCTACGCAACAGTTCCTGCCGGCGGAAGGCACACTGTTCCCCAACACTGTCACCGGCGAGCGGGTTCGCCGCAGCACGTTCACGGGCGAGCCGACCGACCGCTACGACACCGAGTCCCAATCGGTGTCGGCCCTCGTCGACCATAAATTCAGTGATGCCCTGAAACTCAGGCACGTCTCGCGCTATGTGCATACGGAGAACGATTACGATTCGACTTATGCGGCCTCCCTTTCGCCGACGCGCATGCAGCTCATCGATTCAGCGCTCGGCGCCTTTGGCTTGCCGCCTGGAACGCTCGTCGGGGACAATGCGCCCTTCCTCAACGCGGGCCGCACGGAGCTCGCACGAGCCCGCACGGCGACGTACCAGGAAACCGACATCTTCAACACCGATACGAATCTGACAGCGACGTTCGACACGGGCTGGGTCGTGCACAAGGTCACAGGCGGGTTCGACTACATGCGCTTCCAGACCAACCAGCGGAATGCGGGAACGATTGTCGACAACATGCTCACCACGAGCTCGGTGAACCCTGCGCTCCAGCCGTTCTTCCCGCTACCGTTCCAGCCTGCCTTCGATATTTACAATCCGCGGTACGGCCAATCGAACTATCTCGTCTCCTTCACCGACGGCATTGTCTCACCCGATGCGCTCCCGTTCGTGTGGCGGCCCGAAGAGACTCAGAGCCAGACGGGCATCTACATTCAGGATCAGATCAAAGTGGATCGTTGGGTCGCGGTGCTGGGCCTGCGCCACGATTGGCTCAAGGCGGAGCAGGCTGGCGGCCCCGACGAGGATCACACGGCAACGACGGGCCGTGCCGCGCTCATGTACAATTTCGACTTCGGCCTTACGCCGTACGTGTCCTATTCGACGTCGTTTACGCCGCTTCCGGGCCAGCCCGTCGGATCCGATCTCTACACGTCGATCACCCAGGGGCCGGCCGCGCTGCGGCCTGCAGGGCCTATCGAGGGCGAGCAGATCGAAGTCGGATTCAAGTATCAGCCGAACGGCGTACCGTTCGTGCTGAGCGCCGCGGCCTACGAACTGCTCGACAAGAACCAGATCGTGCAGCCGGACGTGCTCTTCGACGCCGTGCAGGGCGCAGACGTGAAGGTGCGCGGCTTCGAGATCGAGGCCATCGGCCGGATCACGCCGGAGATCAAAATGATCGGCTCCTACTCCTATACCGACGCAGTGTTCGACAAGTATCCGGAGCTCTATTCGCTTCCGTCCGGGATCTCCGACTTCATGGAGGGCAAGCGGGTGGACGGTATCCCGCAGCACCTCGCGTCTCTGTGGGCGATCTACAGCGTGCTGGACGGACCACTTCGCGGTCTCTCGTTCGGCGCCGGCGTGCGGTATGTGGGTGGCGCGGAAAGCTGGGGTCGCGACATCACGAGCGGACAGGAGCTGTTCCTTGAAACTCCGTCGTTCACGCTGTTCGACGCGATGGTGGCGTATGAAACGGACGACTGGCGGTGGCAGCTCACCGCGCAGAATCTCGAGGACGAGTATGTGATCACGTCATGCGCAGTCTATCGAGGAGATTGCTTCATCGGCCAGGCTCGCACCATCACCACCGGGTTCACCTATAAGTTCTGATGCGAGGACCGGAGTGCCCGTGGCGCTTGACGATCCCTTCCTGCTCACGCTTGCCGGTGGCCTTTTCATGGCCGCCGGCATCGCCGTTGTGCGCCACCGCTGGCTCTCGCGGGGCGCGCGCGGGGTCGGGCTGCTCATCGCGGGCTGGATCATCGTTCTCGCGGCGTTCGCCGTGCTTGGCGCAGCGTGGGGGGCGGAGATGGGCACGACCTATGCCGTCGGCCTGCTGTCGCTGGTCGCCTATACGCTCATCGTCGTCACGCATGAGCGGCGCACCGCCAAGATCCGCAATGCGCGCGAAACGGCATACGATCCCGCCGTGCGTTCCACGAACTGGAGACGAGGCATCGCCAAGAGCCTGCTTGCGATCGTGCTCGCCGGCGTCGCCGCGATCGGCGTTGGCGTCGCGTTGGCGGTGGCTCTGCCGTTTCCGCCGCAGGACCGCGCCGTCATCGGCGGCCTGATGGTGCCGATCCTGTGGGGTGGCGGAATGGCCTGGACTCTTTCCGATCCGCGGCTCGTGCGCGCAACGCTGATCCTGCTCGCCATATCTGCTGCCGGCTATGGCATCGCGTTTCTTCCGAAGGTCCTCACGTGATGCAGGACGCCGTTCGTCAGAAAGCCCGCAAGAGACCGTTCCTCCCGCCCGAGTTCGTGCGCGCCATGCTGGCCGGGCATTCGGCGCTCGGGATCGCTTTTGCCGCGCTCATCTATGTCGTCTGCATCAGCGGTACGCTGGCCGTGTTCCTGCACGAACTCTATCGCTGGGAGCAACCGGACGCCCCTGTCGTCACCCAGCCTCTCACCCCCGATGCCGTCGCTGCAGCCGTTTCTGGCGCCTACGAGAAAGCCCTGGCCGCCGGAGCCGTGCACGACATCTTCGTGCTGGGGCCGAACCCTGTCCAAAAGCGCGTCATCGTCCACTTCCACGATCACGAGAGCGGCGTCGAGGGCGATTGGCTCGCGGACGAAACAGGGACGCTTGTCGCCCCCTCCCACACGCCCTGGTCCGAGTTCGTCGCCAACCTCCACATGCACCTGCACTTGCCGCGCACGTGGGGGCTGTTTCTTGTCGGGCTTACGGGCGTCGCGCTCTTGTCCTCGCTGATCTCGGGCCTGCTCTCGCATCCGCGCCTCTTCAAGGATGCTTTTGCGCTCAGGCGGGGCGGCGCACGGCGTCTCGAACAAGCCGATCTGCACAACCGCCTCGGCGTCTGGGGGCTGCCGTTCCATGTCGTCGTCTCGACGACGGGGGCGCTGCTGGGCCTCTCGACACTGGTCGTCGGCGTCCTCGCGCTCGCTGCCTACGACGGCGATTCCGAAAAAGCCTTCGCCACGATCCTCGGCCCCATGGCGAGCGAAGACGAAACCGCGGCCCCCCTTCCCGATGTCGCGAACATGATCCGCCAAGTGCAGGCCCGGCATCCCGACGCCGTGTTCGCCAGCGTGACCATTCAGCATATCGCGAAGGCCGGGCAGGTCGTCCACGTCGGCATGCGCACGCCAGGCCACCTCGCCATGGCCAACACCTACTATTTCGACGGGACGGGACGGTGGCTCGGCGACGGCGGGCTGGAGACGGGCAGCATCGGCAAGCAGATCCTCGGCGCGCTGCAGCCGCTGCACTTCGGCTGGTTCGGAGGATTTGCGGTCAAGATCGGGTACGGGCTCCTGGGCCTTGCGATGACGGTGGTGACGGCGACCGGCATCACGATCTGGCTGGCACGGCGGCGCGCGGCCGGCCGGCCTGCGCCTCGATGGGAAAACGTGTGGAGCGGCGTCATGTGGGGGCAACCGTTCGCCATTGCCGCGGTGGCGGTTGCGGTGTTGCTCACCGACGCAGCATCCATCGCCGTCTCCACCTATCTCGTCGTGACGGTCGTGGCCATCGCCGGCGCCCTCGCCCTGCCCGACGCGTTCGCTGCGGGGCGTCTCCTCCGTGCTGTGAGCGGCGTCGCGTTGCTCGCCATGATCGGACTGCACGCCAGGGCGTGGGGAGTGCAACCGGCCGACCCGGTCGCCACTGCGGTCAACATCGCCATGGGCGCGAGCGCCGCGATGCTCATCGGCTCCGCTCTCGTTCCGTGGCGGCGCGCCAGGATGCGCGTCTCGGCGAACGGACTCTAGAAATGTCTGCGGGTGCAGCCACGGCCCAGGCGAGCGCTGCCTGCCAGAGCCTTCGAAACGACTAAGCCCAGACGCTTGGGAGTGCGTCTGGGCTTAGCTCTTTCACCGCCGCTCTAAGGGGACGGAAGTCAGGGCGACGGAGAGGATGGAAAGGGCGAGGTTAAACCCTTTCCCCAGCGTCTTCGCACTTACTCCGCCGGCTCGGTAAGCTTGTGCTTCGATGCGATCGTGCTGTCGGCCACGCTTTCCTTGCCGGCGAAGCCGCCGCGATACTGAGCGGCCGGATGGGTGGGCTCGACGCGTCCATCGGGCGTGCCGATAAGCTTCTGACGGAACGTGCCATCCTTGTAGGATGTCTGCACACGGCCACGCTTGCGAAGCTCGGGAACGACGTAGTCGATGAAGTCCGAGGTCGTGCCCGGCGTGATTGCGTAGGCCAGGTTGAAGCCGTCGATGCCACCCTCGTCGACCCAACGCTCGAGCTCGTCCGCAACCGTCTTCGGACCGCCGACAAACACGGGGCCGAGACCGCCGATGCAGCGGTTGCGAATGACTTCGCGAACGGTCCACGGCTTGCCGCCGTCGCCGCCCGTGAGCGACTCGAGGGTCGTGCGAAGGCTGTCGTTCTCCACGGCCTGGAGCGGCTCGTCGAGGTCGATCTGCGAGAAGTCGAGGCCGGTCCAGCCGCCGTAGAGGGCCAGCATGCCCTCGGGGCTGGCGTAGGACAGATACTCTTCGTACTTGCGCTGCGCGGCTTCGTCGGTTGCGCCGGTGATGACCGTGTACAGCATGAAAATTTTGACCGAGTCGCGCGAACGGCCTTCCTTCTCGGCCAGGTCGCGGATGTCCTTGGTCATCTGCGCGCACTGCTCGACGTTCGTGGCGAGGATGAACATGCCTTCCGCGTGACGGGCAGCGAAGCGCCGGCCACGTCCCGAGGCGCCGGCCTGGAAGATCACAGGCGAGCGCTGCGGCGACGGCTCGCAAAGATGGAAGCCCGGCACCTTGTAGTACTTACCCTGATGGCGGATCGGATGAACCTTCGCGCCATCCGTGAAGACGCCCGTTTCCTTGTTGCGATGAACGGCACCGTCTTCCCACGAGCCTTCCCAGAGTTTGTACATGACATCCATGTACTCTTCGGCCATCTCGTAACGCTCGTCGTGCGCGATCTGCTGATCCATGCCGATGTTGAGCGCGGCGCTGTTCAGGTAGGAGGACACGACGTTCCAGGCCACGCGACCCTTCGTCAGATGATCGAGGGTGGAAAGGCGGCGAGCCAGAAGGTACGGCGGCTCGAACGTGACGGCGGCGGTGATGCCAAATCCGACATGCTCGGTGACCGCCGCCATGGCCGAAATAGCGCCGAACGGATCGTTGACCGGAACCTGAGCGGCGTCCTTGAGAGCGGCCTCGGCCGATCCGCGGTAGACGTCGTACACACCGACCACATCCGCGATGAAGAGCGTGTCGAAGCATCCGCGCTCCAGCTCTCTCGCGAGGTTCGTCCAGTAGTCGATCGTATTATAGTTCCAAGCTTGGCTCGACGGATGACGCCACGTGCCTGCGGCCTGGTGGCCGACACAGGTCATGTCGAAACAGTTCAGAATAATGCGCTTCTTCATTGCGTTTCCTCGGTACGTGATGTGATTGCGCGATCCCGTGAAGAGCTGCTCGCGGTCTGTCGTTTTTTCTTGTCCCGGCGAAAGGGCGCGATCTCGTGGCGCGATCGCATTCCATGACCCTCTGACGAGACGCGTTGGTGAAGCCACGTGCCGGTGCCTGCGTGCGTAACGATGTGCCCGTTTCCTGCTGCGATTGCATCGAGGCGAGACGGGCGACAACGTACGACGTGGTCAAGTGTACCGACCGGTCCATTTAGACAGGTTCCGACGCGAGCGCAAGTGTTCGTGTGCGTTTCGGTGGAGGTCGTGGTGCTTATGAGGGGCCCTATAAAGCGGTGGAGAGGCCGAGAACGCCGGGGTATGAGCGTTCCTTCTCCCCCGCAATACGAAACCGAAAATCCCGCTTCTGTATCGCCGTTGATTTCTCGCGACTCGGAGAAATAAGCGCGCTCCCGAAGGCGGTGCCCGACGTTTTTTTGATGCTTCGCGGCCACACATTGTGGCCAAACAAGCGTCGAATCGGATCGGTTTCCCACCGTTCTCTGTGAGCGATGCCTGTGCTTTCGCCGAAGTTCACCCCATCTCGCGACGTGAAAAAGATCACGAAAAAACAATAGCGAAAGCTAGGTTCTGGCCACGCACCGCGCCCGAGAGAGCTCCGATCCACGCCCGCCAGCACCGGCTCCAACCCCACGCGAATGGATGGACCGTTCGGTATAATTGCTTAAGATAAGCGCGAATCGTCCACGCTCGGGGGAAATCATGAGAAGGTTAAAAACATTAATTGCAGTCGCGTTGGGTAGCTGTTTCGTCGTTGCCAGTCCCACCGTTCAAGCAGCCGATTTCGGCGGCAATTGCTGTGCGGATTTGGAGGAACGCATTGCGGAACTTGAGGCTTCCACAGCAAGAAAAGGCAATCGCAAGGTTTCCCTCGCAATTGCGGGCTGGGTCTCCGAACAGATCGTTCATTGGGATGACGGCGTCGAATCCAACACGTACATCACCGGCCTCGGCACCGCGTTCGCAAGCAACGTGAACTTCACGGGCAGCGCACAGGTGACAAAAGACGTCTCCGTCGGCTTCGTACTGCATATCGAGGCGATCACGAGCGACGTCTACACCACCAACCAGGATACGCACGCCGGCGGCGCTGCCCTCGGCGGCGGCGGGCCGGGAAGCCTGCAGGTGCTCTATTCCTACTGGTTCGCAAAAAGCGAGACGCTCGGCCGCGTGAGCGTCGGCCGCAACTCGCCGGCGGACGACAGCGCGGTTGTTGCGCTCGACAGCTCGGGAACGCTTCAGGCCGCTTATTGGGTCGCCTACGACGTATTCGGCTTCTTCGTTCGCGGAAACTTCGCGCCCGGGGATTCGCTGATTTGGGGCAACGCCTCGTCCTGCCGTGGTTACGGCGGAGGCCCGGGCGACTGTAACGGTCTTCCGATCGAAGTGGTGCGCTACGACTCGCCGGTCATCGCCGGCTTCTCGGCGAGCGCGTCCTGGGGTGGCGACGACAACTGGGCCGTCGCGGCACGCTACATCAACAACGACCTTGGCGATTTCACCTTCAAAGCGCTCGCAACGTACTCCGAGACGACGGAGTCGGGGAAAGGCGCTCCTGCGAAGGGCAAGCTCGAATACACGCAGGCGAGCATCTACCTTCAGCACAATCCGTCCGGATGGTTTGCGCACGGCGCATGGGGGCATATCGATCAGGATGTGAACCCGCTCAACAATCCGGCGTCGGATACGTGGTACATCAAGAGCGGTATCCGCCTCAAGCCGACGTCCATCGGCGCGACGATTCCGTACGGCGAGTATCTCCGCGCGACCGATAGCGCCTTCGTGACCAACGACGCAGGCACCCCGAACGACCCCACCGATGATATCGGCCGCGTCGTGCGGGGATCGGAAGCGACCTTCTGGGGCTTCGGTGTGGCCCAGGAGATCGATGCGGCCGCCATGACGGTGTGGCTCCGCTACCGTGAGCATGAAGTCGATGTTCCCGGCGTGGAGACGGAACCGATGTCGACGGTGGTCTTTGGCGGCTTCATCAGCTTCTAAAATCCATCGCTATGCAGGCAAACGAGCCCCGCGGTCGCCCACGACTGCGGGGCTTTTCCTTTTTGTGAAGGCGCCGTCGCGATCAAGCGGGCGTGGACACGCGGGTGTCCGGTCATCTCGATGACGATCCTTCACCACAGACGATAAATTGTGCGACAATCGGCGACGTTCCCTCTTGCCTCCCGCCTTATTTGTCGCCAATATGGACCGATCGATACACAAAATCGACTCCATGCAAATTTGAGAGTCGAGACAAGAATTCGGGAGAAACGTTCATGGTCACGATGGTGAGAGTCAACGGGAGTCCGAGTGCGCAATCGCGCACCGGCGTTCTGGTCGATGCCGTTGGCGACGCGATCGCGCGCGAGCTGCCTGTCGAGGATCACACGGTGTCGCTCTCCGTCGGGGGCCGTGACGTTTTGAGCGGCCTGACGCGTGACGACATTACAGCGGAAGGGGAGCGCCTCGTGCGTCTCGCCGAGCGCGCCGATCTTCTCATCGTGGGCACCCCGATCTTCCGGGCGAGCTACACGGGCCTTCTCAAGCACTTCTTCGATCTCGTGGACATCGATGCCATGCGGGGACGCAAGGTCGTGCTTTGTGCGACGGGCGGCAGCGCCATGCACGGGCTGGTTCTGGAGCATCAGCTTCGCCCGCTGATGAGCTTCTTCGCGATGATGACCGTGCCGACCACGCTCTACGCCGTGGGCGACGACATTCGCGACGGTAAAATTGCAAACGAGCTCCTTCTCGCCAGGATCGATCGAGTGGTCGGCGAGGTAAAGAGATTGTGCGGCGATGCGGATCGCAATCCGCTGTCGGCTGCGGGCTAAAGTCTAAGTTTGATCTCGTGGCGTCGCTGCCGTTGCAGAATGATCGCGGCAGACGTGACGACGTAGGATTCTCTCTCGGGAAGTTGCAATGGGTAACCGCGAAGTTTCACCCATGAAGTTTGCGCATTGGGTCCCCAATGTGAGTGGCGGTCTTGTCGTGAGCAAGCTGCCGCAGCGAACCGATTGGAGCCTCGACTACAACGTCAAGCTGGTGAAAATCGCCGAGGACGTTGGGTTCGATTACGCCCTGACTCAGATCCGATTCATGGGAAGCTACGGCGCCGAGTATCAGCACGACTCGGTCATGTTCTCAGCGGCCCTGCTCGCCAACACGGAACGCCTCAACATCGTTACGGCGATCCTTCCCGGCATCTTCCATCCAGGCGTGATCGCGAAACATGGTGCGACGGCCGATCAGATTTTCAACGGTCGCTGGTCTCTCCATGTCGCGAGCGGCTGGTATCGCAAGGAGTTCGACGCTCTCGGCGTTCCGTGGATCCCTCACGACGAGCGTTACGATCGCTCGCGCGAGTTCGTCGATATTCTCCGCGGCGCCTGGTCGACCGACAATTTCTCCTATGCCGGCAAGTACTGGCAGATCGACGATTACACGATCAAGCCGAAGCCTCTGGCGCTTCCCGGCCGTCCTATGCCGGAAATATTCCAGGGCGGAAACTCGATGGCGGCCCAGCGCATGGCTGCGGCCGTCTCCGACTGGTATTTCATGAACGGCAACTCCCTCCAAGTGCACAAGGCGCAAGCCTTGAACGTCACCAAGATGGCGCTCGCGGCGGGCCGGCGGGTTCGCTTCGGCGTCAATGCGTTCGTCATCGCGCGCGAAACGGAAGCGGAGGCGCGCGCCGAACTCGACCGGGTGATCGCCGCGGCCGATACCGTTGCGATCTCCCGTTTCAAGACGGACGTGAAGGAAGCCGGCCAGGCAAGCCCCGAAGGCAAGGGGATGTGGGCGGATTCGGCCGAGCGCGATCTCGTGCAGTACAACGACGGCTTCAGAACCAATCTGATCGGAACTCCCGAACAAATCGCCCGCAGAATTCACAAACTACGAAAGAATGGGATTGATATGATCCTGTGCGGGTTTCTGCACTTCCATGAGGAAACCCGTTTCTTCGGCGAGCGGGTTATTCCGCTGGTGCGCGAACTGGAACGAGCAGATCCGCCGCGGCCGCTCGAAGTGGTGTTGTAGGTGATGTGCCCGATGGAGCGCCGGTCATGCGCAAAACGGACGGCCCACGGCCAATTCAAGAGGATAGCACTGTCATGAACTTCATGATCACGCATCCGAACCCCAAGGGTGGGGAAATCAGCACCGCTCAGGAGATCATAGAGGAAGCCCGCGCAGGGCGATGTTTCATCCTCGTGGACGACGAAAGCCGCGAGAACGAGGGCGACATCGTCATCCCGGCGCAGTTCGCTACCGCAGAAGTCGTGAACTTCATGGCGAAGCACGCGCGCGGGCTGATCTGCCTCGCGCTCACGCCGCAGCGCGTGGCCGAGCTGAAGCTGAGCGCCATGGTGCAGTCTCCTGGGCCGGGCCTGCAGACCGCGTTCACGCTTTCCATCGAAGCGCGGACCGGCGTCACAACCGGCATTTCCGCTGCCGACAGGGCGCGGACCATCGCGGTGGCCATCAATCCGGAATGCCTGGCGCGGGATATCGTGAGCCCCGGCCACATTTTTCCGCTGATCGCACGCGAAGGCGGCACGCTCGTGCGTGCGGGACATACGGAAGCGGCCGTCGACGTGTCGCGCATCGCCGGGCTCAACCCTTCAGGCGTGATCTGCGAGGTCATGAACGACGACGGGACGATGGCTCGTCTCCCGGATCTCAAACGCTTCGCGCGGGAACATCGGATCAAGCTTGGCACAATTGCCGATCTCATCGCCTATCGGCTTCGCACCGAGCGGCTGATTACGTTGGTCGCCTCGTCCGGCATCCATCATCCCTGCTTCGGCGAATGGCAGCTTCACGTCTATCGCGACACGGTCGAGCACGGCGAGCACATCCTTCTCGTCAAGGGCGACTTGAAAAAACCCGGACCGACGCTCGTCTGCCTGCATAGATTTGACCCGGTCGGCGACGTCATCTTGGCCCGGGACGGCGAAGGGATGAGCAGCGCCATGCACCGCATTCTCAAGCGCGGACGCGGAGCGATCGTCATGATCAACGATGGCCGGCCGACGGCGCTCTCCCAACGTATTCTCAACGGCAGCCCACATTCCCGGCCCGGCCCCGAGCTTCGCGAATACGGCGTCGGAGCCCAGATTCTACGGGATGTCGGCATCCGCGACATGATCGTTCTTTCGGACCGCGAGCAAACGCTCGTGAGCATCGAAGGGTATGGCTTGAATGTTGTCGGGCAAGAACCGCTGTAGCGCGCAAGTCCACGGCTCTTTCAGAAATCTCAACGGAGTGTATTGAATGATCGCGAATATTATGCGCAATCGGGTTGATGCCGTCGTGGAGACCGACGTCGATGCCGACGCGTTCCGCTCGGTGATGCGTCATCTCGCAGGATCGGTCACCGTCATCACGACCGAAGGCGAAGGCGCTCTTCACGGATTTACAGCCACGGCTGTCTGCAGCGTCTGTGCAAGCCCACCGACGATCCTCATCGTGGTTAACCAGTCGACACGCACGCACCCGCACATCGATCGCAAGGGTTACTTTGCAGTCAACGTTCTTGCGGATGTGCAAAAAGACATTGCAGAGCACTTTGCCGGAAAGGGCGAGGAGCAATTCAACAGCGTCCGTCACGTCGTGACGAAGAACGGCGTGCCGTTGATCAGCGGGGCCGCCGCACATCTCGAATGCAGGATCATCGAGAGGATCTCGATCGGTACCCATACGATCTTCGTTGGCCGTGTCGTCGGCACCGGCGCAGAATCGCGCGCACCGCTCGTCTACCACGATGCGCGCTACGGTCAGGTGGCCCCCATTTAGACATCACAGGGAAACAACCGGCGGAAACAAGCCGGTGTTCCGACAGGGAAACGCGACAAGAGACGACAACGATGAGCAGCCATGACATTGTCTTCTCGTCGGCCGAGAACGGCGCGACGGGGCTGGAAGTCACCTCCTCCATTATTCTCGATCGGTTGAAGCGCGGAGACGTACAAGGCGCGGCCGTGCTTCTCGGGCGGCCGTGGACAATCCAGGGTGTAGTCGTGCACGGCGACAAGCGTGGACGCTTGCTCGGCTTTGCGACCGCGAACTTAATTTTGGAAGACGATCGGCTTCTGGCACAGGGTGTCTATGCCGTTCGCGCGATCGTCGACGGGACCGCCTATGACGCCGTCGCGTGCTACGGAACGCGCCCACAGTTCGACAATGGCGCCCCACGGCTCGAGGTGCATATCCTCGATTTCGACAAGGACATCTACGGGGCCTCGCTCGTTGTCGAGTTCATCGGCTTTCAGAGACCCGAAGAGCGCTTTACCAGCGTAGAGACGCTCAAGACGCAGATGGTGCAGGACTGCGTAAACGCCCGCCGGCTTTTGCGCGAGAACACCTTTGCCGACGGTCTTCTAAGCGCCTGACGCAACGCGAGCGAGAAGTTCGGCAACCGGCCTCTCCTCCCCCACACGCCCCTCATCCGCGCCTTTCGACGATTGAAATCGCGGGTGGTATTCGCTAAAAAAATGTACCGGACGGTACGTACATAATTTGATAGTCCAAGCGAGGCCGCGTTGACGCGAAAACAAGTGACAGAGAGCTTTCCCGCCACCGAGGAGATCTGCCCCTGCCAGGAGGGCATGCGTCCAGATATCGATGTTGGCCGCCGCAAGCTTTTGCTGGCCGGGGCGGCGGCAACGACGGCCGCCGGTGGGGTTTTTCTCGGCGGGCGCGCACTCGCGGACACCAAGAAAAAGCCGCCGCCGGGCGCGGTCCAGTACGATGTGCCCGAAGATCCCACGAAGGTCATGGGGCGCGGCGTCCACGAAGACCGCGGCTACGGCACGCGTTCGCAATTCGAGACGGAAGTGCGTGCCAAGGCGCCCAATCCGAGCGACGTCACCTCTTGGACATTCACACCGCTTGCGTCGACGATCGGAAATCTCACGCCATCGGGGCTGCACTTCGAGCGGCACCATGGCGGCATTCCGGTGATCGACCCTGCGCGCCACGCGCTCTACCTGCATGGCCTTGTTGACGTGGCGAAAAAATTCACGCTTGCGGAACTCAAGAGCCTTCCCTCGGTCACGCGCAAATACTTCATCGAGTGCTCGGGTAACACCCTGGGCGAATGGTCGAAGGCAACCGGAAAGAACGTTCAATTCACGCACGGCCTGTTGAGCACGTCGGAGTGGACCGGCGTTCCGTTTGCGACACTCGCTCGCGCGGTGGGACTGAAGGAGACGGCGGGCTGGGTTCTCGCCGAAGGCGCCGATGCCGCCGTCATGACGCGCAGCGTCCCGATCGAGAAAATGCTTTCGGATGCATTGATCGTGTACGGGCAGAACGGCGAAGCGCTGCGGCCCGAGCAAGGTCATCCGTTGCGGCTCGTGTTGCCGGGCTACGAGGGCAATACGCACATCAAGTGGCTGCGGCGGCTGCAAGTGAGCGATCGCCCGTTCATGACCCGCGAGGAAACGTCTGCCTATACCGACCTGATGAAGGATGGGCGCGCAAAGCTTTACACGCTGGCGATGGACGCAAAGTCCGTCATAACGTTTCCGTCCGGAGAAATGATGCTTCCCAAGCCGGGCCAATACTCGATTCAGGGCTTCGCATGGACGGGTAGAGGCCGCGTTCAAGCCGTCGACATCTCTCTCAATCGCGGCAAGACGTGGCTGCCCGCGCGGCTCGACAATGTTCCCGAGCCGATGTGCACCGTCCGCTTCAGCTTCCCTTGGCATTGGGACGGAAAGCCCGCCGTCCTGCAAAGCCGCTGCATCGACGAGACGGGTTATGTGCAGCCGACCCGTGCGCAACTCCTCCCTCTCCGCGGCGAAAATGCGATCTATCACTATAACGCGATCCAGAGCTGGGCGGTCGAAGCCGATGGGAGCGTCACGAATGTCCATGCTTAAGCGCCTCGCCCTTGCGCTCTCGGGCTTGATCGTCGCTCTGCCTGCATTCGCGCAGGATTACGATCTTGAAATCGGCACACCGGTGTCGGCGGAGGAGCTTGCACGCTTTTTCGCCATCCAGCCCGGCGGGACAGGCTTGCCTCCTGGCAGCGGGACCGTGGCCGAAGGAAAAGAAATCTATCATCAGCGCTGCTTCTACTGTCACGGTGAGAAGCTCGAGGGCAACTACGACGCGGCCGGCCCCGCGCTTGTCGGCGGTCGCGGATCGCTCACGAGTGCAAAGCCCCTGAAGACAGTCGAGAGTTATTGGCCTCAGGCGAGCACGCTGTTCGACTACACGTGGCGGGCAATGCCGTTCGACCAGCCGGGTTCTCTCTCTGCGGACGAGGTCTACGCCCTTGCCGCCTACATCCTGTCGGAGGCGGACATCGTCGACGAGGACGCACGCATGGACGCAGAAGCCCTGTCGAAGATCGTGATGCCGAACGCCGACGGGTTCTACGATGGGTCAGGTCCCGATCTCAGGATCTATCGTGCCGGCCACGATGACAGATAGCGTAGATTGCGATCGATAATGACAACGCTGATGGTGCAGGGGCCCGTCGTCACCAAGCTACCGATCGATTGGCGCGGGCGAGAAATGATGCTGGATGCTTACGCCTATCAGGGAGGAGCATCCCACGAGCAGGTGCTCGCACTCTTGAATCATGCCCCCGATACCGCTCCCGATACCGTGCCGGTCGTGCGCATTCATTCGGGATGCGTGACGGGGGATATCTTTCACTCGCTGAGATGCGATTGCTATCGCCAGCTTCAGTTGGCCTTGGACGAGATCTGTACCGCGCCCGTTGGCCTCATCATCTACCTCCCCTACCAGGAAGGGCGCGGAATCGGCCTTTACCGCAAGCTCCAGGCCTACAAATGCCAGGATGACGGCGCCGACACGGTCGATGCGAACGTCGAAATCGGCATGCCGATCGATGCCCGCGATTACGAGCTGGCCGCATGGATTCTCAAAGATCTGGGAATGGCGACGATCAAGCTTCTGTCGGGCAATCCTCTAAAACGGGATGCCCTCGCCAATGCCGGAATAACAGTCGCTCAATGCATTCCGCTCATAAGCCCGCCGAACCGCTTCAACGAGCGCTACCTGAAAACCAAACGCCAGCGGATGGCGCACGATCTCTGATCGGGTGGCGGGGGCGCAAAATCAGCGGCCTTTCGAAGGCCGTCCTTCCGCGATGGAGAGCGTCATTTCGGCGAAGATGTCCGCGATCTCGTTGGGCGACTGCCGTCCACCGGGCTTCAGCCACAGGAAGCTGTAGAAGTACATGCCGAGCACGCCCTTGATGGCGACCGTCGGCAAGTGCCGGAAGCGCCCCTTCTTCTCGCCCTCTCTGAGGGTCGCGGCCCAGATGTCCTGATAAGACTGATGAAGGTCAGAAACCATTCTGTGCCGCTGGCCGGTCAGGCAGTCCGCCTCGCGGAAACAGACCGTCATTTCCGGCAGGTTGGCGAAAATCGTCGTCATAAGCTGGCGGCTCAGGATGTAAATCCGTTTTGCCGGATCAGGCTCCGTTTCGATCGCGTCACGGCCCTGGATGACCAAGTGCTCAATGTAGCGAACGACGATGCTGAACAGCAAATCTTCCTTGCTGCTGATGTGATAGTAGAGCGCCCCCCGCCCCAACTTTACCGCTTCGCCGATTTCCGCCACGCCCACGGCGCGATACCCCCGGGTGGCGAAGAGCTCGGCCGCAATCCTCTTGATGCGCTCATACTGATGCGCGCCGCCGTTTTTCCGGCCCTTGTCCCCCTGCAGATCGTCGACCTTCGACGTTGGTTCGAGTGGACTGACCGGTACATCCGTGGTAGTGGCTTTTTTGCTGGCCGACTGTCGTTTCTTCGGCGCTTTGAGGTCGGTGCGAGACACGAGCGTTTCCTTAGGTCTGGCCGGCAGCAGCGATCACGGCGACTGCAATCTTGTTAGTGAATCGTCAGTCTTTCGGCAATGGCCGGGTCGTCATTCTAGGAGATCTTCGCTTCCATGAGCGCAGCGGCGGTACACAAGCTACACGCTCCTACCGAAGAGCGAAAGTGCGACTCCCAATCTTACGTTGCGTTGGAGGGTGCGGATCTCAAAACGCGTTCCAAATAATCACAAAAAAACTGCCAGTAGGGAGGTTGCACGTTGGCCACGTTGATAAGGTCCGCCTGGGAGCAGACGATTAGGGGGAAGCCGGAGCAAGGCGCCAAGGCCCGCCGGTCGCGGCGCACCTCCCGTGAAGACATCGAGAGATTTTCCCTCATGACGGGCGACTACAATCCTCTTCACTACAATGAGGAATTGGCGTCCAACTCGGTGTTTGGAAAGGTCATCGTCCAAGGCGGCGTGACGTCGGGTCTTCTCAATGCGCTCGTCGCGGAAGATCTCCCCGGTCCGGGAACGGTGTTTCTCGGCGTGAATTGGCGGTTCGTCCGCGCTGTCGGTGTCGACGAGCAAATCACCGGCGAGATCGAAGTCACGTCCGTGCGGGATGACAAACCCATCTGCGAACTCGCGACCAGAATCTACAACGAAGACGGGCAGATTTGCCTGGAGGGAACCGCGACGGTTTACGTCGCTCCTTTGAAGCCCGCGACCAGCGAAACCCAGCGTGACGAGGCGCATCAGTGCTAACATCATCAGATGCGCACCCGTCTGCTGAAGCGGTTGGGCGGTGGCGGATACTCGGCATTCTGAGCCTCGCCATCGTTCTGTCCATGACGACATGGTTTTCCGCCACGGCCATTGTCGGCGAGCTCAAAACCGTCTGGTCATTGAGCGACGACGGCGCCACGTGGCTGACGAACGCGGTCCAGATCGGATTCGTCGCCGGGGCGCTCGGCGCCAGCTTCTTCAACCTGCCGGACGTCATCGCAGCCCGTACGCTCATGGCGGTGTCTGCGATCCTGGCGGCCTCGATGAACCTCGCGCTGCTGGTCGCTCCGGATGCCGATGCCGCAATCGCCCTGCGGTTTCTGACCGGCGTGGCGCTGGCCGGCATTTATCCACCTGCCCTGAAACTCGTTTCCACGTGGTTCGTGCGCGGGCGTGGCCTGGCGCTTGGAATCGTCATCGGCGCGCTTACGCTCGGCTCCGCATTTCCCCATCTCCTGCGCGCGACGACGTCCCAGCTGGACTGGCAGATCGTCGTGATCGGCACGTCGGTCATGACCTTGATCGGTGCGGCGCTCATGGGCCGATATGCGCTTGACGGCCCGTTCTCCTATCCGCGGGCCACGTTCAACCCGCGCCAGATCGGCATGGTTCTCCGAAACAAGCCGGTGATGCTCGCGAACATCGGCTATTTCGGCCACATGTGGGAGCTGTATGCCATGTGGGGCTGGTTCCTGGTCTTCATGCAGGCGGCCCTTCTGCATCAAGGGATCGGCGTTTCCGCGGCGTCGCTGATGACCTTTCTCGTCATCGGATCCGGCGCCGTGGGGTGTCTTCTCGGCGGCATCCTGGCGGACCGCATTGGGCGCACGGCGACGACGTCGATCATGATGGCGATATCGGGCGCCTGCGCCGGGCTCATCGGCTTTGCGTTTGCCGGGCCGCTGTGGCTGCTGCTCGCGATCGCGTTCGTGTGGGGTGTGACGGTCATCGGAGACTCTGCGCAGTTCTCCGCGGTCGTAACGGAAGTCGGAGATTCGTCGTTCGTCGGGACGAGCCTCGCGCTTCAGCTCGGTCTCGGGTTCGCATTGACCGTCGTGGCCATTCGCGTGCTGCCCGCCTTCGCGGACTACCTCGGTGGCTGGCAGTGGGCTTTCATCATGCTCGTCCCCGGTCCGCTGATCGGAACGATCGCGATGCTCGCATTGCGCCGTTTGCCGGAGGCCGAAAAAATTGCGCAAGGCCGTCGATAGCCGGCAATCCGCCGGCATCGAGCGGAGATGTGTTGAGAATGGCGCATGCGGGCTCTCCGCGTGCGCCATTTTTCTTGATTAGTCCCCATTCTTCCGCCATTATGTACCGGTCGATACAAAAATCGACGATGCTTGGGGAGCGAGTATCCAGCCGATGGTGACGTCGCGTGCTTGAACGCACGCCTTCGCCATCGGCGATCCACTCCCAGTCTCCTCTGAGGCGGATATTCGGCGGTCCGTTTCCTTTGGCGACTGCGTCCACGTACGCCCAGAAAGGGCGGCGATTAAAACAATTGGGAAGGGAACGAAATGTCTGCGGAAGTCGCGCCGTACCGTCCGAAGGAGGCCATCAGGGGGTTCCTCTGGATCTATGCTGCCTCGATCGTATCCTGCTTTTTGGTGAACCTTTGGGTCACGAACAATCCGATTGGCCCGTGGCGCGGCGAGGACATCGCCGCGTCGTTCTGGCTGGATAACGTCGCGTGGCAGATCTTTTCCGCATGGTGGGTCTGCTTCTTCGTCGTCTGCTCGTTCTGGCCGTTCAACTCCATCGAGAAACCCGTCATGCGCGGCATCGTCGTCGTTGCGGTGTCGTGGGTGCTTGGATGGTGGAGCGCAAAGCTCATTCACGTGATCGGCCCGGGAACCGACGGAATCTTCCCGCTCGTCGGCACGACATGGTTCCTGTTGGCATTCTTCTGCTTCGCCGGCGCCAACTTCCTCGTCTCCTCGCTACCGCCGGCACGACAGTTCTTCATTCACCTCATTCTCTTCACCGGCCTCACCTACCTCATCACGCATTCGGCCGTGAAGTGGGTGCCGGCGTGGTGGTTCCCGTTTCTTCTCGTCGGCCTCGGCACCGGAACGGTGAGCTATCTTTCGCGCGGCTTGCCTCAGCCGGCGAAGGCCATGGTGATCATGGCGATGCTCTTCTCCGTCGCATCGCTGGTGTTCATGATCTCCGGTGCAGCCGGGTACTGGGACTTCGAAAAATCTCCGATCTCGAGCTTCTGGACGATGGGCCACTTCACCGAAGACAGCTTCTGGCTGCTGTGGTTCATGACTGCGACATCGGTCGTCTACGCCCTTCCGATCATTACCCACAATTGGCCATTCTCGAAGATTGCGATGCCGTGGGGCGGCTTGATCGCATGCGTCGTCTATCTGGTGCTCAGCCTTGTTATCGCGGGCCTGCTCGTTCGCCTCGTCGGGCCGGTTTTCGGCAGCATGGAAGAGCTTCTGACCTATGCGTACATGGGTGTGAATTGGTCACTCGTTTTCCCGCTCGTCTTCGGTTTCGGACTCACAGAACCCTATCTGTGGACCGGACAGAAGACGCCGGGAACGTGGGATGATGTTGCGTGAGTTGTCCTCCTCTCCCGCAACACATGAATGCCCGGCCTCTGGTCGGGCATTCTTATTTCCGGTGCCGGCCCACCGGCTCGTCAGGCGGGTTCGCGCCTTAAGAGCCTGCGCTTTCTGCGGAGATCCTCAACGCGATTACCGAGCTTTCGGCGCAACAGGAGACGCAGCGAGCCGCTGTCGGCGTACCCCACTTCCGCGGACACTTCCTCGACGGTGGCCTCCGTGGTTTGCAGAAGAAAGACCGCCCGCGCGACGCGAAGATCCTGAAAAACGGCGAGCGGAGTTTTTCCGAGGGACCGCTGCATCTTGCGCGTGAGCGTGCGCGCACTCGCGCCGACCGCCTTGGCCGCCTCGGACAGAGAAAATCCCGCCGACAGATGCTGCTGGGCCCAGGCTTCGAACCGCTCCACGACGGGGTCGTGTGCGCCGGCGTGATGCGGGATGACAAAAGCGGCGTGCTCGGAGCGCAAATCTTCGATGCTGAGATAGCGCGCTGCCGTGGAGGCCAGGGTTCTGCTCTCGCGGCGGATCAAGGTCAGGGCGAGATCGAAATGCGCCAGCGCCGCTCCCGCCGTGACAACGCCGCCCGCATCGATGACAGTCCGACTGGCATCTAGCCGGACACGCGGATAACGCGCGCGGAACAGGTCCGTCAGCCACCAGCTCGTCGTCGCAAACCTGCCGTCGAGGAGTCCGGATTCGGCGAGAGCGAACGTCCCCGTGCAGGCCGCAGCTACCGCAGTCCCCGCCGCATGCCACCGGCGTAACACCTCGCCGCATTGCCGCACGTCGCCGCGGGACAGCGCATCCTCGATAGCAGCTGGAGTTTTTGCACCAAGCGCGGGAACGATCACGACGTCGGGCGGATCGAGCGTCGTCACCGAGCGAGTGGGCACGATAAGCCCGTTCGCCGTGCGGATATCGCTGGAAAATCCCACCCGCTCCGGGAGACCGCCTGCATAAGTCGGCGCGCTACCATGCCGGGCGATGTCGTGCGCGAGCGAAAGCGTATCCTGCAACGCGGCGAGGCCCGTATCGAAAACACCATCCAATACCAGCAGGTAGATCTTCATGGCCGCGATTGCATCCCTAATGTCCATTCTCGCCGTGGCGTCTCGTCATTGATCGGAATAAAAATTTTTCGACCAAACAACCCTGGAGACACCATGAGCAAGAAAGCGATTTTCGTCCGCCTCTCGGCCAAACCCGGCATGGAGCGCGAACTCGAAGCGTTTCTCCAAAGCGCATTGCCGCTCGCGGAAAATGAAGCGCAGACGAAGACCTGGTATGCGGTGAAGTTCGACGCCGTCACGTTTGGCATTTTCGACAGCTTCGATGACGAAGCGGGCCGAGACGCCCACCTCAACGGGGTGATCGCGTCGGAGCTCATGGCGGCGGCCCCCAATCTTCTCTCCTCCTCGCCCCAGATCGAGCTTGTCGACGTTCTTGCGGCCAAGATTCCCGCTTGAACGCGTAAACAGGTCTGACGTCTTCGCACGGGCGGTGACATATGTATCGACTGGTACAGTATTGTCCGGACGCGACGACGGCTCAAGTCGATTTCACTGGGCCGGTGCGGTCACGGCCCGTTGCGACGGGGGCATTCCGGCCACGCGCGTTGCGCTCGGATCTCAAAGCCGGCCGGGCGCAGCGGCGTCGCCGGGCACGGAGAGATCCGAGCGTCATCCGCCGTTGCGCGCTTTGCTTGAGAGCTGACGCGTTCGCAGTGCCGCCGCGCGCGTTCGGGGATTGGTTTAGCGGCGGCAGGCACGTCCCCAAGTGAGCAAGAGATAACGTGTTTACAGGTCTCATCACCGACGTCGGCGAACTGATCGGCCGGGAAGAGGGATGCTTCGCGATCCGCTGCGCGTATGATCCCGACGGGATCACCCCCGGTGCCTCGATCGCGTGCGACGGGGTCTGCCTCACGGTCGCAACCATCCGCAGCGACGGTCCAGGTGCCGCATTCACGGTCGACGTTTCGAACGAGACGCTCTCGAAGACGACACTCGGCAGTTGGAACGTCGGGCGGAAAATCAATCTTGAACGACCGTTGCGGGCAGGCGAGGAACTCGGCGGTCATATCGTTGCCGGACACGTCGACGGGGTGGCGCGGATCACAACCACGCACGCCGACGGAGAGAGCCGCCGCTTCGAGATCGAGCTGCCACCGTCGCTCGCACCCTTCGTGTCGCCGAAAGGCTCCATCGCGCTGGATGGCACCTCACTGACGGTGAACGAAGTGACCGGCGGACACTTCGGCGTCAATCTCATCCCTGTGAGCTTGAGCCAGACCACGTGGGGACGCAAAAAGCCTGGAGACGAGGTCAACGTGGAGATCGATCTCCTCGCGCGATACGTCGCCCGGATCATGCAATGTCGCGAATGATAATCGTGGGTCTCGAGCGGCTTCCAACGACGGCGGCCGCTACGCATCGGGGGGCCGTTAACCGCGCGGCGGCCGGCGCCGCTCGCTGAACCAGGCACGGTATTCCGTCATCTTCTCGCGCTGGCCCGACGACGCGCGCAACTCGCACGTCGCTGCCTCCTCGCTGCCTTCCGGCGCGCCCCAGCGCAGCTCGACGCAATCGTTCAGGTTGTAGGCCATCTCGAGGTCCGCGACCCGATCGACCACATCGCTCACCGAGAGTTTCCATTCGGAGCCGTCGCTGCGCGTGTAGACGAACTTGCGAGCGGAAAGCTCCGAAGCGAGCACGCCGTCCAGCTCGGCCTTCACGTCCGCCGCACTCTTTCCCGCCGGCATGGCGTAGCGCTCGGGGCGCCGTGCGACACGGTCCGGAAACCCACGCACCACGTCGATCGCAATCAGCAGGCGCAGGTCGCGCGAGGGCGTGGCGAAATCCTCCCACGGCCCCGTCGTCTCGAAGATCGACGCCCCCTCAGGCATGGCCACATTGCGACCTCCGCCCACCTGAAACTGCCGGCCGTTCTCGACCGACGTCACGCGGGCCCGCACCTGCTCTTCGAGCGCCGTGATCGCCTCCTTCATCGCCCGCATAGGATCGAGCGGCGCCGGCGAGATCACGTCGTCCATCCGATCGTAGAAGTCCTCGATCCGAAGCTCGGATTGCTCGAGCGAAAAATCGCCATACTCGGGATGCTTGGCGATCTGGGCGTTGGTCAGCCTCCTGAGCGCGCCCTTCTCGCGCACGATCGGCCGGAAGCGCTTGAAGCCGGGACCGCCGAGCGCGGGGTCCTGCGCGAACAGGAAGTTTCCGCGCCAGAAGCGCTTGCGGGCGACCGTCCCGTCGGGCTGCGCATCGATGGCGAGTAGAATTCCCGCCGCGCCGTCCGCCTGCGGCACGCGCTTGGCGAGCACCAGGATGTGCCCGTACGGATCGGCGTAGATCGTGCCTGGGCGCAGGGCCTCTTGGGTCAGCGACACCGGATAGTAGTCGGTGTTGTTGTCGTTCGCGGCTGTCCGCCCCGAGCCGGAATGAACACCGTTGGCCACGGTTGTCCCCAGATAGTATCCGAACCCCGGCACGAGCCCCGGCGGGCGTTGCGCGCGAGGGGGACGCTTGGTTGGGAGCGGTGCGGGGGGCGCGAACAGCCCAAAGAAATCAGCGGATGCGGTTTGTTCCGGCCCGGCGGGCGGCTCGGGCGGAGGCTCCTCGTTCTGAATGTTCCACCACGCATGACAGCGCGGCGGCTTACCGCCGCCGCCCCGCGTGCACTTCGCGTATCCGAACGGCAGTCCCATCTTGAATGCAAAGTATGCGCGCAGGAAGTAGGGAAGATCGGCGCAATCGGGCCGCACGACGTGTTTCTGCTCGTCCTCGCGCAAGCCCAGATGATTGAACAGGACATTGCGCGACCGGTCGCGCAGCACCTCATGCAGCGCCTTCCATGACAGCGTCTCCTCGAGCGGCGCGTCGAAGAGCTTCTCGATCCATGCGGAATAGAGGTTCTCGTTGGCACGGGTCCAGACGTCGCGCATAGGCCAGACGCTGTTTGCCGTTGTCCGGGGCGCTGACGGCCGGTTCCGTTGTACGGAGATCTCGCGCGTGAGCGTGGCGCACTCCGTCGGCGCGCCGTCTCGTGTGAGCTTGGCCTGCCACGTCCCCGCGGCTGGGGAGGCGACCTCGGCGAACCAGAAATAGGGGGGACCGCCGTGCCTCTCCCGCGATGTGGCCGCGACCTTCTCGCCGGGTGAGATCAGCGTAAGCTCGCCCTCGAGTGGCTGCTCCGTGGTGAAGACCACGCGCAGAGGTGCGCCCCTCCACGGCGCAACCGGCGACGACAAGACGGCAACACCGGCCGTATCCTCGCAACTGCCGGAGGTTTTTTTGGCCTCAGCCTTCGCCACATCCGCGATCAGCAACAACGCCGTCGCGGCAGCAGCTGCAAAATGGGGCGCGGAAAACAAATCAAATCCCCTATGGGGCTTCATCGAGCGCAACTAAGCTTTGACTGCAAAAATGGCAAATTTAATGCTCCGGCGTGATCAATCCGTCTGCCGGTGCCATCGGTTGGCGCCGGTACGGTAAACGGCTCGAAAAAATCCCGTAGTTCGATCTCCGTGTCCTCATCGGGCTGGCGTTTGTGCACGCTCGTCGCTTCCCGGACCAGCTGGGAAACGCACGCTCCTTCCACGCATCGCGGAGCCCTTTGGCTCAAGCGGGCCGTTGTTGTGCTCGGAGGTACGGCGCTGTACTTCTTGGCGACATGAATTTCGCCCGGGGGCCCCTCCCCGAAGTTGATCGCGTGACATGCTCAGCCGCAGTATAGCAACCCTCTCTTTGGTGCTCGTAATGTCTGCCGCAAGTGCGGCAGAGATCCGCTACGCAGGCACGCCCGATGCGCCGTCCCTCGGCACCGCGGAAAGCGCTACGCGACCTGCCGTCCCGGATGACTACAAAATCAACATTCTCATTCGCACGACCATCATTGCGCTGAATCAGGCCAATGCAACGGGAAACTACTCCGTGCTCCGCGATCTTGCGGCGCCGAACTTCCAAGCCGCGAATAGCCAGGCGCGTCTGGTCGACATCTTCGCCGCGCTGCGCGAGCGCAAGCTCGACCTTTCGCCCATTCTGTTCTTCGATCCCAAACTCGTGCAGTCGCCGGCGATACAGGACGACGGTCGTCTCCGGATCACTGGCTATTTCGACACCAGGCCAGAGCGGGTCATCTTTGATCTTATGTTCGAGAATATAGAGAGCGACTGGCGGCTGTTTGGCGTCGCGATCGACGTGACGCCGGCGGACCATCCACGAGACACACCGCCACCCGCTGCATCGAAAAAAGATACGAACAAGAAGAAGTAAAAACCAGATCCGAGCAACCGGGGGCATGGCCCCGGCTGCCCGCCCCTTGCCTACCAAGTCCACTGGACGCCGGCGCGGCCGCCGACGGTATTGCCCGCACTATAGGACTTGTAATCGGACCAGCCGGCGCCGACGGAGCCGTCGATCGCGATGCGATCCCCTGCCGAGAAGCAGCTTCGGCACAGAACACCGATGGCGCTTACGGCAACGGCATTGGCATCGCCTTCAAAATTGCCCCAGCCGATGCGCATGCCGAAGTTCTCGGTGGTCGTGAGCGACGGGGCCTCGGCCGCCAGCGCAACGGCCACACCCGCCTGCAGCTTTGCGATGCTCTGGAACACATCGCCGCCGTCCGAGGCAAGGTGGCCAGCCTGATCGGTCGTCACGAGTTCCAGCCGGCCCGCCGTCTGTCGATCCTTGCTCAACTGCGACGTGATGCCCGGCGTGGTGTAGGACTGTGATCCGTCCTTCGCACCGAGCGACACCTCGTTGAGGAACTCTGTCTGCGCACCGAAGCCGAGGGCGGTGGAATTGGTATGACCCGCATTCACGACGGCATTGTTACCAAAGGCGCTGCCTTGATCCGCGTTCACCCGAGCCCCTTGTCCGACAGCGGTATCGTTGGGACCAGCGGCGAAGGCGTTATGGCCGATGGCGATGGCGCTCGTGCCTTGCGCGGCGGCGCCGGTCCCGATGGCGATGGCGCTGTGGGCGCTGGCGCTGGAGCCCGTGCCGATGGAGATCGTGTCCGAGGCGGCGATGCTGTTGCCGGCGTCCATACCGATCGCGATGTTGTGGTCTCCGTCAACGTCGTTGCCCGCGTTCGTCCCGCTGGCCTGGTTGCTTTCTCCATCGACGAGGTTGCCGCTGGCGGTGCCGGAGGCTTGGTTGTTGCTCCCGAGAACGGCATTTCCGGAGCCGGCACCGGACGCCTGGTTGTTGTCGCCGACGACGAGGTTGCCGCTCGCAGCACCGGAAGCTTGGTTGTTGCTCCCGAGAACGGCGTTGCCGGACCCGATGCCGCTCGCCTGATTGCCGACGCCAGCGACGAAATTGCCGGAAAAGGCACCCTGAGCATAGTTCGCGAAACCGCCGACGAAATTGCCAGCGCCGACGCCCGCCGCGACGTTGGCGTCTCCGAGCACCACGTTGCCCGATCCGGTGCCAGAGGCTTGGTTGTCGTCGCCGAGCACGGCATTGCCGGAGCCGACACCCTGCGCCGAGTTGCGATCGCCGAGCACGATGTTGCCCGTTCCCGTTCCGGTGGCGTTGTTGTCGTCACCCGTGACGATGTTGCCGGTCGCGACGCCGGCCGCAACGTTGCGGCTGCCGCCGACGAGGTTGCCCGTGCCAGTCCCCGATGCCTGGTTGTCATCGCCGGTGACGACGTTGCCTGTGAGCACGCCGCTCGCGGTATTACGGTCGCCCAGAACGACGTTGCCCGATCCGGTGCCAGAGGCTTGGTTGTCGTCGCCGAGCACGGCATTGCCGGAGCCGACACCCTGCGCCGAGTTGC
>ENA-UOUJ01000165-UOUJ01000165.1-activated-sludge-metagenome-genome-assembly--contig:-NODE-165-length-56714-cov-13.068727_pt1 | contig 56714 bp, 64 predicted proteins | sample MGYA00249839_ERZ747224 | MGnify/ENA primary metagenome ERZ747224 (study PRJEB28782, sample SAMN03220277) | activated sludge metagenome | biome: wastewater; feature: sewage sludge; material...
AAAGGCCCCGGAGATCGCTCTCCGGGGCCTTCTTCGTCGCGCCGAAACCTACCAGCGCCAGGCGTCGTAGATCGCCTCGACCACATAGCCGTCGTAGCGGTCGACCAGATAGATGCTGTTGTCCACGAACACCCACATGGTGCCGGCGGGCGGGTAGGGCAGGCCCCAATAGGCCCAGTCGCGGATTTCATAGCGCCAGAACAGCGACGGCAGATAGTCGCCTTCATAGTAGCGCCGACCCCAATAGCTGCGGGGCACATTGTAGTAGCCGTAGCCCGGCGCAAAATAGAAGCCGATGCGCACGCCCGACCAGCCACGGAAATAGCGGTCGTTGCGCCACCAGTCGGGACGGCTGTGGCGCCGGCCCCAGTCATTGCGCCAATGATCGCGGTTGAAGCGCTGGCGGAACTCGCGGTGGTCGCGGTCGCGGCGGTCGTTGTTCCAGTTGCCGCCCGGACGGTCGGGCCGGTTCGGACGGTCGTTGTCGCGCGGGCGGTCCGGGCGGTTCGGCCGGTCGGGGCGGTTCCAGCCGTCGTTGTCGCGCGGCCGGTCGGGCCGGTTGGGGCGGTCGGGACGATCCGGCCGCTCCTGACGGTTCCAGCCGCCACGGCCGCCATTGCCGCCATCGCCTTCGCGCGGACGGTTCCAGCCGCCGTCGTTGGGCCGGTCAGGCCGGTCGGGACGGCTCTGGCCGCCGCCGGGCCGGTCAGGGCGGTTGGGGCTGTCCGGCCGCTGGGGTCGGGCGTCGGGCCGGGCATCTGGCCGGTTCTGGGGCCTGTCGGGGCGATCCGGGCGATTCCAGCCCTGACCGCCGCCATTCGGCGCCGAAGGCTGTTGAGGTTGCGGCGGCGGTTGTTGCGGCCGTTGCGGACGCTCGGGACGCGGTCGGTCGTCGGGGCGTGGCTGGTCGGCGTTCGGCTGTTCCTGGCGCGCTTCCTGCTGGCGACCGCCATTGGAGCGGCCGCGGTTGCGCGGGCTGTCGCGTTCTTCGGCCTGGGGGCCGTCCTGGGCCAGCACGGCCAGGGGCGCCGCCGCCGGTACGGCGAAGGCGGAGATGGCGCAGAAGACCATCAGGGTGCGTTTCATGGAGCGTCTCGTTCTCGATGCGCCTGGAAGCCGATGGCTCCAGGAAGGCGGCCCCGCGGGTTCGTCCGCGGGGCCTGGATGGCGGGGTCTAGAAGATGTCGTACAGCACGCTGGCGATCAGGCCCGACGCCAGGGCGATCATCACGATGTCGCTGCCCGCATGGACATAGCGATACCCGCGCGGCGCCGGCGGCAGGCCGTAATAGTAGGGGTCGTTCACATAGTAGTGGCGATAGGCCGGGGGCAGATAGCCGCCGCGCTGCCAGCGCTGGCCGTAATAGCGCGGCTCGACGCGATAATAGCCGTGGCCGGGGGCGTACCAGTACCCCTGACGCGCGCCGCGATAGTCGCGGAATTCGGCGCGGCCCCGCCACCAGTCGCGGTTGTTGCGGTCCCAGCGGTCGTTGCGGCGGTTGTCCTGGCGCCAGTCGCGGCGGTCATCGCGACGATCCTGACGCCACTCGCGGCGGTCCTGACGCCATTCGCGCCGGTCGTCCCGGCGATCCTGACGCCATTCGCGACGGTCATCGCGACGATCCTGACGCCATTCGCGGCGGTCGTCGCGTCGGCTCTGGGCCTCGGCGGCCATGGGGGCGGCGGTGGTCGCCAGGGCGATGGCGACGACGGCGGCCTTGGTCATGCGGTTCATGATAGGGTCTCCATCGATGTCGGCGCCCGCCCCCCGAGCGTCCGGTTAATGCCCGCACGCTCGGCCCCGGCGCATGAACCGTCCCTGAACGGCGGGTTCAGGCGGTTGCGCCCGTCAGAAACCGTCACCAGATCGGTTGCAGCAGTCTTCAGGAGACCCCCATGACCCAGCCCATCGAACTCTGGTACTGGCCCACGCCCAATGGCTGGAAAGTCTCCATCGCGCTGGAGGAAATGGGCCTGCCCTATCAGGTGCGGCCGGTGAACATCGGGGCGGGCGAGCAGTTCGCGCCCGAGTTTCAAGCCATCAGCCCCAATGGCCGCATGCCCGCCATCATCGACCCTGACGGCCCGGACGGCCAGCCGATCTCGATCTTCGAATCCGGGGCCATCCTGCAATATCTGGGTCAGAAGTCAGGCCGCTTCTATCCCGCCGATGTGCGCGGCCGGGCCGAGGTGGATCAATGGCTGTGCTGGCAGGTCGGGGGCCTGGGCCCGATGGCGGGCCAGACGCACCATTTCCGCCAGTACGCCCCGGCGATCATCAAGGACCAGCGCCAGATCGCCTATGGCGTCCGCCGCTATACGGACGAGACGCATCGTCTTTACGGTGTGCTGGACCGGCGGCTGGCGGATCGCGACTATATCGCCGGCGACTACTCCATCGCCGACATGGCCGCCTGGCCGTGGATCCTGCCCACGCTTCAGGGGCAGAACATTCAGGAGTTCCCGAACCTGAAGGCCTGGGTCGAACGGGTGGGCGCGCGTCCGGCGGTCATCGCGGGCCGGGCGGTGGGGGATGACCTGCGCCGCGACCTGGGCGGGTCCGGCGCCGGCGCCGAGGCGGCGCGCAAGGTGCTGTTCGGCCAGCGCGGGCGGTGATTATGAATCGATCCTTTCGGTTCGATTGAGGATGTCTGAATCGGTGTTTCAGTATTCATTTTCGCTTTACTGAAAAGTCCCCGCGCACCCTTTCGCTGTTAACTTTAACTTCAAACCGCGGGTATTTGATCGCGTATCAGGAGAGGCGGGCCAGAACGGCGACGCCTGGAGGATACGGTGATGAACGCGCAAGAACTGGCGCACGACAACGCCCAGGCGGCCCTGCCGCTGCCGACGGCCGACATGGACGGGGACGCCCTGTTCCGGCTGGGCATGATGTATTCGGCCGGCTCGGGCGGGTGCCCGATGGACCGGGTCTCGGCCCACATGATCTTCAACCTGGCGGCCATGAAGGGCTCGGTCGAGGCGCGTCTGTACCGCCGCGAAATGAGCCAGGAGATGGAGCGAGAAGAGATCGCGGAGGCCCAGCGCGCGGCCCGTCAATATATCGACGCGGGCGTGGTTCGGCTGGTCGCCTGATCCTTGGGGCGCGGTCGTCGGTCCTTCGGGACCTTCCGACCCGACGCGCCTTGCGCCCTAAAAATTCTGATACTGCCCGTTGATCGTATAGTTGAAGCCGATCGGCAGGGCGTTGCGCACCTGGGTGAAGAAGTTGGCCAGTTCGCCCAGATTGCTGCGCGGCACATAGATCAGGTCGCCGCGCCGCAGGGCCACGACCTCGCCGCGACGGGGCCTCAGGTCGATCACCCGCATCATCCGCCGTCCGCCCGGTCCGCGCCGGATCAGGGCCGTCTGCTGGGGCTTGGCCGTGGGCAGGAAGTCGCCCGCCTGGACCACCGCCTGATAGGCGTCGATGTCGCCGTTCATGTCCAGAACGCCGGGGGTCCGCACCTCTCCGGCCACCCAGACCTTCAGCGGCCCGGCCTGTTTCAGGGTGATCTCGACCACCGGCCGCACCAGTTGCGAGGCGTAGGCGCCGGAACAGGCGGCCTCCAGTTCGGCGATGGTCCGGTCCGCCGCCATCAACTGCCCGACCAGGGGCAGGGACACCCGCCCATCCGGCCCGACGCGCAGGGTGCGGGTCAACTCGGGCGCCGTGGGGGTGGCGATCTCGATCTCGTCGCCGGGATAGAGCACATACTCCGGCTCGTCGTCGGTCCAGTCGGCGAAGGGGATGTCGGGGAAACGCTCGGCCTGCACCCGCTGGACCCGGTCTTGCGCAGTCGCGCGCGCACCGCCCGCCGCACAGCCCGAAAGCAGGGCGGCGGCGCCCAGCAGGAACAGGCGGCGATCTGGGGTCATGCGCACGCGGACTCCGGTTCTAAGGCGGGCGGGAACAGGTTCAGGCGTCAGGCTGGCGACTTATGGGTAACCGATGGTTAACGCCGGGTCGCCACTGTCGCCACAAGCGCCAGTATTGAACGGATTCGGCCCCAACCCATGCGCACGGCGACCTATGTGACAGCCCGCCCGCGTTATGGCGTCGCCGATATCGTCGGCCTGCTGTTCCGCGACCTGTGGCTGATGATCGTGGTCTTCCTTCTGGTGTTCGCCATCGGGGCGGCGGCGGTGCTGCTGACGCAGAAGCGCACCTATATGGCCAGCGCCAGCCTGTTCGCCGGGGTGGGCCAGGAATATGTCTATCAGCCGCGCGTGGGCCAGACGACCGAGCGGGGCCAGGCGCCGAACGGCGATCAGGTGGCGGCCGCCGAAGCGGAAATCCTGTCCAGCCAGACGGTCAAGCAGCGGGTGGTGCGCGCCCTGGGCGTCCAGGTGTTCCAGCGCGGCAAGCCCGCGACCGGCAGCGCCGAGCAGCAGGAGGCCGCGGCGGTCAAGGCGGTCGGCGACGGGCTGAAGGTCGGCACCACGCCCGGCAGCGCCGTGATCCACGTCGGTTTTGAAAGCGACGACGCGGCCTGGTCGGCCCAGGTGCTGAACGCGGTCATCGACCAGTATCTGATCTATCGCCGCCAGGTGTTTCAGGACCGCACCAGCCCGGCCATCGGCGCCCAGCGCGAGGCGTTCCAGAGCGATCTGGAGGCCGCCGACACCGCCTATGAACAGTTTCAGTCGTCCAACGACATCGGCGACTTCACCGCCGCCAAGACGGCCCTGGCCACCGCCTATCAGAACGCCATGACCGACAAGCTGTCGTCGGAGCTGGCCCTGGCGGCGGCGGACCGGCGGCTGCAAAGCCTGACGGCCCAGCAGGCGGCCACCCCGGCCGAGGTCGCCCTGCAACAGGACCTGAACATCTCGGCCCAGGACCAGATCCTGCAACTGCGGACCGAACGCGAAAACCTGCTGGCCCGCTATACGCCGCAAAGCCAGCCGGTGACCGACATCGACGCCCGCATCGCGGCCCTGCAGCAATATGTGGCCACCGGCACGGCGGTCGGGGCTAAGGAGGTCCGCACCGGCCCCAACCCGATCTGGGTCGAACTGGAGACCACGCGCATCAACACCCTGGCCGAGCGCGATTCCCTGCGCGCGCGCCTGTCGGCGGCCGAACAGCAACTGGCCTTCATCCGCGAGCGGCAGCAGTCCCTGACCCGCCAGGAATCGGAAAACGCGGTCCTGTCGGGTAATCGCGAGATGCTGCAAGGCTCGGTGCGCGAGTTCCAGCAGCGCGAGGCCCAGAGCCGCGCCGACGGCGCCCTGGTGGCCGCCGGTGCCGACAATGTCACCGTCATCGAACGGGCCCAGACCCCGTCGCGGGGCAAGAGCCTGAAGGCGCCGCTGATGGCCCTGGCCTTCCTGTTCGCGGGGTTCACGGCCCTGTGCGTCGGCCTGGTTCGCATCTTCACGCGGCGGGGGTTCGTGACGGCGGATTCGGCCGGTCGGACGCTGGAGATGCCGGTTCTGGCGGTGGCCCCGGCCAAGGCGACCTGAGCATGCTAGCCTGACGCGATGCGGCAAGGCGCGTAACCGATTCGATGGTCGATCTGACGTCCGAAATGGCTGGCCTGTGGGCGGCGCTGGGTCCGGCGCCGCAGCATCGCGGCCGCGTGATCCAGTTCGCGGCCGCCGGCACGGGCGAGGGCGTCTCGACCGTGGCGCGCGAGTTTGCGCGGTTAGCCGCCGTTCGCGCGCGACGCCCGGTCTGGCTGGTGGACGGCGACCTGCTGCAACAGGGCCAGCTGGAATCCGTGGGCGCCGAGCCGGAGCGGTTCGGTCGTCTGGGCCGCCCGGCCGTGGCCTCGCCCGATGGGTCCAGCTTCTTCGCCGTCACCCCAAGGGTCGTGGACCGTCAGGGCCAGCCGGTGGTCCCGGCGCGGCTGCTGACGGCGCGCCCGTGCCTGGGCGGTCGGCTGTGGATCACCCGCTTCGCCACCGAGGTGCTGCGCTCGGGCCAGCGGGTCGAGGTGCTGGGCGAACCGGGCTATTGGGACGCCCTGCGCCGCCATGCCGACACGGTGGTGATCGACAGCCCGGCCGCGGACCGCAGCGACATGGCCATCACCCTGGCGCCCTTCGTCGACGCCACCATACTGGTGGTCGCGGCCGAGACCACGGCGGCGCACGAGCCGGTCATCCTGCGTGACGAGATCGAGGCCGTGGGCGGCCGCATCGCCGGGGCCGTGGTCAACCGCGCCACCTATCGCCCGCCGGCCTTCCTGAGGCGGCTGACGGGCTAGGCGCGATCCAGGCGGGCCAGTTCGCGCGCGCCATAGAAATGCGGCTCGAACCCCCTCATCCAGAACAGTTTTCCTAGGCCGCGCGCGGCGCGATCCAGCATGTCGGCCCGGCGCGGGTTCAGGATCAGCGTCAGGCCCAGGGCAGCCAGGCCATACACGGTCGCCTGGGCCGCGCCGATGACCATCCAGCGCACGACGGCGGGCCAGTCGCGGGCGCGGGCGGCGGTCTGGCTGGGGCCCTGGCCATAGGCGAATGCGCGGGCCAGGGCGTAGGTCAGGGTGGCGCGATGGGCCGGGGCGTATTCATCGACCCAGGCGTCGGCGGCCCAGCCGAAGCGGCCGCCGCGCGCAGCCAGGGCGGCGAACAGGGCGTCGTCCTCGCCCCCCGACTGGTCGGCGCCGACATCGAACGGCGCCGGGCCGGGCAGGGCGGTCGCCCGCACCAGCAGGGAATTGCCGCAGCCGTAGCTGTGGGGGATCAGGCCGGTCTGGGCCGGGCCTTCGCGGCCGAAGAAGCATTCCAGATAGGGCCTCAGCCACGGTTTGGCGTCCGGCGCCCGCCCCCGGATCGGACCGAACACGGCGTCGGCGCCCGTCGACCGCTGCGTTGCGATCAGGGCCGCCAGCCAGCCGGGCGTGGCGACCTCGTCATCGTCCAGAAAGGCGATCAGGGCGGCGTCGGTTTCCGCCAGCGCCGCATTGCGGGCCGTGGCCACCCCCGGCGTGGGCGCATGGCGATAGACCAGAGGAACCGGGGCGGCGGCGCTCAGGCGCTGGACCACCGGCGCGGCCGACCCCTGCGGATCGTTATCGGCCACCACGATGCTGATCAGATCGTCCGCCACGCCTGTCTGGGCGAAGACGGAGACCAGGGCGCGCTCAAGCTCGGCCGGGCGGCGCAGGGTGGGAATGACGACGCTGACGCCCGCGCGCGCCATCACACCGCCTCGGCGTAAAGGGCCGCGCGATACAGCCGCAGCGAAAAGGCCCGCGCCCCGACCGGCAGCCAGGCGAGGGCCGCGGCCCGCTTCATCCACGGCCGAACGGCGGCCAGCCCCGGCACGCGCTTCAGCAGCCGCGCGGCGCGATAGCTGGGATAGCCGCTGACGATATCGGGATGGCGCGCCACCACGCGGGCGAAATTCGGCGCCGACTGTTCGTATTTGGCGCTCAGGCTCTCGACCGTATCCAGGCCCATGTGGGTGGCCGGATTGTCCAGGTGCACGACGCGGAACCGGCGCGACACCCGCATGGCCCATTCCACATCCTCCCAGCCCCAGCCGGAGAAACCTGCGTCGAAGGCCTCGGCCTGGAACACGTCGCGGCGGACCAGCAGGTTGGAGGTGTAGACGTATTTCTCGGGCTGACGCGCGCGCTGGGTATAGGGCACGCAGTCGGACCGGGTCGCCATGGCCCGATGCACGGCGAACCGCGCTTCATCCGGGGCCTGCAACAGGGAAAAGCCGCCAAAGGCCACGGCCGGGTCTTCGCGCGCGACCAGATCGGCCCAGTCCTGAAGGAACCGGCGATGGTCCGGCCGCATGTCGCTGTCCAGGAACAACAGGCTGCCGCCCCGCGCCGCCGCCGCCAGACGGTTGCGCCCCTGGCTGCGGCCCTCGTTGGTCTTCAGCACGATCAGGCGCGCGGGCAGGCGCAGGGCGCGCACCTGGGCCGACAGGCGGGCGGTCAGATCGGCGTCATTGGTGCCGTCGTCCAGAACCACGACCTCGACCGAGCCTTCCAGCGCGGCCGCCTCTTCGTCCAGCCGGGCCAGCAGGTCGGACGGATCGTCGTGCAGAAAGGGGATCAGCACCGACAGGGCGGGCCTGGCGCGGCGTCGGCTGGCGCTGTCGATGGTCTGGATGCGCTTGCTCACGCCAAGGCTCCCTTGCGGCGCGCCAGCAGGCGCAGGGCCAGATCCCGCACCCCGGCGGCGTTCAGCACCAAAGCCACGGCGGCGTAGACCGCCGCTCCCACTGAGGCGTCCAGCATCAGCTCAGGCAGGCCGCCGATGGCCGGCAGGGGCGCGACCGCCGCCGCCATCACCGCACAGGCGACGCCGCATCGCACCAGGGTGTCCAGCGGGATGGGCAGGGCCATCACCCGCCGCGTGAGAATCATCGAAAAGGCCAGGCCGATGGCGAAGCTGGCCGCCGTCGCCCAGGCCGCCCCCAGCACGCCGAAGCGCGGGATCAGCAGAAGGTTCAGCACCACATTCGCCGCCGCCGGCACGGCCATGGCCGGCAGCAGCAGGCCGGTGCGCCGCCCCAGGGTCAGGGCCTGGTTCACATAGTAATAGGTAAAGCCCGACAGCAGGGCCGACAGGGCGATCCACGGCGTAACCACCGCCGCTGCGTCACGCAGATCCTCGCCCACCATGAATTGCGCCAGCGGCCGCGCCACCAGGGCCACGCCCACGGCGGCCGGCAGGCCGATCAGCATGAAGGTGGACGCCTGTTCGCGCGCCGCCTCCTTCAGCCGCTCCATGCCCCCGCGCTCCAGCGCCATGACCATGGCCGGCCCGCCCGCCGCGCCCAGCCAGACGAACAGCACGTCCAGCGTCCGATTGGCGATGCTGTAGCCGGCATGATAGGCGCCCACCGCCGCCTCGTTCATGAAGGCTGCCAGAAGGAAGCGGTCGGTGGATGCCAGCACCAGCGCCAACGACAGGCCCGCCGCGATCGGATAGCCATACCGGGCGTAATCGCCCATCCGCACGGGGTCCAGCACACCGCCGGTCGCCCGCCGCCATTCGCCCGGCAGGATGAAGGGCAGGGTCAGCAGCGGCGCCAGCGCCAGCCCGATCAGAGGCGCTGCGGCCCCCGCGCCGGCCAGGGCGAAACCGACCCCGATGGCCAGGCCGCCGATGGCCGTGGCCATGTCCAGGCCGGCGGCCCGCGACACTTCGCCGGCGGCGCGATACCGCTCCTGCGCCAGCTTGACCAGGCACCGGATCGGCGCCCCGTAAAGCCCCGCCGCCAACGCCCAGCGGAACAGCGGCTCCAGCGGCGCCAGCAGCACCACGGCGGTGGTGACGATCAGAAAGACGATGCCAATCGCGAAGGCGGATCGATAAAGGCCGGCGAAATGGTCGGCCGTGTCCAGATCGGTCCTCTGGGCCGCCCAGAAGCGCGCCATGGCCGCCTCCAGCCAGCTGAACACCGCCACATGGGCCAGGGTCATGACCGAGAACGCCAGGGCGTAACGGCCGAACTCTTCCGCGCTCAGCAGGCGGGTGAAGGCCACGATGGTCAGGAAGCCGACCACCCCCTGCACGATATTGGCGGGCAGATAGCCCCAGACCCCGCGCCAGAACATCTCAGCGCCCCCGACTCATCGAACCGCCGCGCGGTCACCCAGCAGCACCGGCACGGTGACCGTCATGATCCACAGGTCCATCCAGAAGGATTGGCGCTCGATATATTCGACGTCCAACTGCACCCGGCGGCGCACGTCGGCGGCGGTGTGCAGCGGCCCGCGCGAGCCCTTGATGGCGGCCCAGCCGGTCATGCCCGGCTTGATGCGATGGCGGTGGGCGTAGTCGGCGACCAGGCGCGCGGATTCCACCTGGCCGGTCTTCATGCCGATGGCGTGCGGACGCGGGCCGACCAGAGACATTTCCCCCCGCACCACGTTCAGCAGTTGCGGCAGCTCGTCCAGGCTGGTCGAGCGCAGGAAGCGGCCCACGCGGGTGATGCGGTCGTCGTCGGCCGTGACCTGGCGGCTGGCGGTGGCGTCGGCGGCGGCGTGACGCATGGTGCGGAATTTCCACACCACGATCTCTTCGTGGTTGAAGCCGTGCCGCCGCTGGCGGAACAGGGCTGGGCCGGGGCTGTCCAGCCGCACCGCCAGGGCGATCAGCCCCAGCACCGGGGACAGGGCGACCAGGGCGACCAGGCCCAGCATCAGATCCTGGATCCGTTTGTGAAACGCCTTGCGGTCCGGGTCGATCGGCCCGTCCAGACTGGCCAGCGGCGTGCGGGCCAGACGCTCCAGCGCGGCGTTGCGCTCGTCCTCGCCATGCGGATCGACCAGCAGGGTGACCGGATTGGGCAGAACCGACAGGCGTCCGGTCAACTCGCGCACCCGCGCCTCGGCCTTGGGGTCGATGGCCACGACGATGCGGTCGACATAGGGGGTCAGCCGGTGGGTCAGCAGGTCTTCGGCCCGGCCCAGCACCGGCACCCCGGCCACGGCGTCGGGCGACCGCGCCAGCCGGTCGTCGAACACGCCCAGGATGTTCAGATCGCGCCGCTTCAGCGCCTCCTGGATCAGGGCCTCGGCATGTCGGGTGGCGCCGACGATGACCACATTGGGCGTCAGGGCGCCCGAAGCCCGCCAGCGTCCGACCACGCCGCGCCACGCCAGATGCAGCCCATACAGGCACAGGGTCGCCAGGGCGGTCCAGATGACGGCCGCCGTGATCGCCGCGGTCCCCGGTGCGAACGCCGCCGTCAGGCCGATGGCCACGCCGCCGCCGGCGACGCCGCACACGGCGACCTTGGCCAGATGCGCGCCCAGGCCCTCGTCACGGCCGAACCGATAAAGGTCCATCCGCCGCACCAGCCACAGCATCACCAAGGCGCCCAGCGCATAGGGCAGAATGGCCGCCAGGGGCGCCTGGATCAGGTTCACCGGCGACGCCGCCCAGGCGCAGCCCAGCGCCAGGACCACCGCCACACTGGCGTCGATGGCCCGGAAATAATGGGGCGCCAGCCGCGCCGCCGCCCGTTGCCGGGTGTTCAGCCAGACCTCGGGCCGGAACGGCCCGCGCCGCGCCGCGCCATCGGCTCCCTGACCCATACGCTGGGCGGCATAGGCCTGAAGCGCCGGGGCGCCGGCGGGCGCCGGGGCGGCCTCCAACACGCGTCGAGACAGAGAGTCGGCCATGGGCGTCCATGCAGCGAAAACGGTCCGGCCAAGCTGCATGTCCGGCCTCTAGATCACGTTAACGGCCACGAAGTTGACCCTGCCGGATTGCGCGCCGCCGCCGGCTCCGCTATCCACGCCGCCTGCCGGAGACGTGGCCGAGTGGCTGAAGGCAACGGTTTGCTAAATCGTCGTACCCTGTAAGGGGTACCGAGGGTTCGAATCCCTCCGTCTCCGCCAGATTTCCCTCATGTTTTTCGCTGTTTTCGGGGCGCGGGCGTTCGGTCGGCTGGGCGGCCGTTAGTCCAGCATCCGTTCCAGCGTCGGCAGTTCGTCCGCCTCCTTGGCCGGCTTGTCCCAGCGGATGCGGTTGATGCGGGGAAAGCGCATGGCCACGCCCGACTTGTGGCGTTTGGAGCGTTGCAGACCCTCGAACGCCACCTCCAGCACCAGGCCGAATGTGCGGTCGGCCCGCACCGCGCGCACCGGGCCGAACCGCTCGACCGTGTGATCACGCACGAATTTGTCCAGCTGCTTCAGCTCCTCGTCGGTGAAGCCGAAATAGGCCTTGCCCACCGGGGTCAGGGCGTGAACCCCGTCCGCGTCCTGGGTCCAGACGCCGAAGGTGTAGTCGGAATAGAAGCTGGACCGTTTGCCGTGCCCGCGCTGGGCGTACATCAGCACCGCGTCGATCAGGTGCGGATCGCGCTTCCATTTGAACCACGGCCCCTTGGGACGGCCGGCCTCATAGACGCTGTCCCGCCGTTTCAGCATCAGCCCTTCGGCCGACCGGGCGTCGCCGGGCGGCGGCGCGGCGCGGGCGGCGGCCAGGTCGTCCCAGGTTGAAAAAGCCACCAGCGGCGACAGGTCGATGCGGTCCGAACCGACGGCGGCCACCAGGGCTTCCAGCCGCGCCCGTCGCTGGACGAACGGCAGGGCGCGCAGGTCTTCGCCATCGGCCGCCAGCAGGTCATAGGCGCGCACGCCCGCCGGATGGCTGGCCATCAGTCGGGCGTCGGCCGTCTTGCGGTTCAGCCGTTGCTGCAGGTCGCCGAACGGCGCCGCCCGCCCGTCGCGCAGCACCATCAGTTCGCCGTCGATCACCCCGTCATAGTCCAGCGCCGCCACCACATCGGGAAAGGCGGCCGAGACGTCTTCGCCCGTGCGGCTGTAGAGCCGTTTCACCCCGCCTTCGCTGACGGCTTGAACCCGGATGCCGTCCCATTTCCATTCGGCGGCGTAGGCGGCGGGGTCCAGGCGCGGCAGGTCGGCCGCCTCGTCGATCGGCTGGGCCAGCATGACGGGGCGGAAGCGGCCCGGCGCCTGGGCCGAGGGGCGGTCCGCCTTGCCGTCCAGCCAGGCCAGCAGGTCGGCATAGGGGGGCGCCTGGGCGTGCCAAACCTCCTGAATGTCGGCCACCTGAACTCTGCCGTAATCGGCCGCCGCCTGCCAGGCCAGCCGCGCCGACACCCCGACCCTCAAACCCCCGGTCACCAGTTTCAGAAGCGCCCAGCGCCCGTCGGCGTCCAGGGCGTCCAGCCAGGTTTCCAGCAGGCCCTGAACCTCGCCGCGCCGGGCGCCGTTCAGGGCGTCGATCACCTCGGACAGCTCCGGCTCGCGGTTGGCGCCGTGCTGCGCCGGCCAGATCAGGGCGACCGTCTCGGCCAGGTCGCCGACATAGTCATAGGACAGGCGGAACAGCTCGGGATCGACCCGCCCTTCGACCGCCTGGCGGATCATGGCCGGCTTGGCGGCATTGAACGACAGCCCGCCCGTCAGCGCCGCCAGCGCCCAGCCCCGATCCGGGTCCGGCGCATCGGCCAGATGATCGCGGATCAACCGCAGCTTGGCGTTGCGCGACGCCGTGAACGACAGCCGGTCCAGCAGGGCGGCGAAGGCGCGCATCAGTCATCATCCTCGTCGTCATAGCCGACCAGGTGCAGCGCCCGCGCCTTCAGCCCCTGCAGCTCGGCCCAGCGGCGCAGGGCGTCGTCGCGGCCATGGGTGATCCACACCTCCTGTGGCGACAGTTCGCTCAGGGTGGCGGTCAGTTCGTCCCAGTCGGCGTGGTCCGACAGGATCAGCGGCAGTTCCACGCCCCGCTGGCGCACACGCGCGCGCACGCTCATCCACCCGGACGCAAAGGCGGTGACCGGATCGGGGAAACGTCGGCTCCAGCGGTCGGCGACGGCCGATGGCGGGGCGATGATGATGCGCCCGGCGAAGTCCGCCTTGGACCCTGTCGTCGGCGCCAGCGGCCCCAGATCGACGCCGAAATGCTGATAGAGGCGGTTCAGCCGCTCCAGAGCGCCATGGACGTAGATGGTCTCGTCATAACCTGCCTCGCGCAACAGGCGGATCACCCGCTGCGCCTTGCCCAGGGCATAGGCGCCGACCAGATGGGCGCGCTCTGGAAACTGCTGCACCGAACGCAGCAGGCGGCCGATCTCCTGCGTATCGGGCGGGTGGCGAAACACCGGCAGGCCAAAGGTCGCCTCGGTGATGAAGACGTCGCTGGGAACCGGCTGGAACCCCGCGCAGGTCGGGTCGCGCCGCCGCTTGTAGTCGCCCGAGGCGGTGATGGTGATCCCGTCGCATCGCACCGTCGCCTGGGCCGAACCCAGCACGTGGCCGGCGGGCGCCAGCGACACCTGGACGCCTCCGACCGTCAGCCGCTCGCCATAGGCCAGAGCCTGGGTCGTCGTGGCGAAGTCGGCGCCGTAACGTTCGCCCATGATGGCCAGGGTCTCGGGCGTGGCCAGGACGGCGCCGTGGCCCGACCGCGCATGGTCGGCATGACCATGGGTGATGACCGCGCGCGCCACCGGTCCCGGCGGGTCGATGTAGAAGTCGCCCGGTTCGCACCACAGGCCCGCCGGCGTGGGTCGCAAGACCTGTTCAAAGCGCCGGGCGGAAGGGCTGGGCATCAGGTAGTCGAAACGGCGGTCATGAAGTCCGGGTTCCCAGGCATGCAACGGCGCGCATCATGAAAGGTATCGGCCGGTTTGTCCCGGCGGGTTCTTCAACCCGGCCCGCACTCTGAAGGCCGCATCGCGGATGCGATCAGGAACGATGATCCCGGCGTTCCGGCGGCAAGGTAGGGAAGGCGGCCTTGCGCCCGCAGGCGCCCAACAGGCCCTCTTCCAGATTGCGCAGAATGGCCCAGTCCAGCAGGGCGAAAACCGTCGCGTGTCGCGGGTCGGCGCAGGCGACCTCATGTTCCAGCCAGCGCTTCTCGCTTTCCAGCAGAACGGGGCGGACGGCGGAACGGGTCAGGCCCATGGGCGGCGCGGCCTGGCGCAGCCCCACGACGTGCGGCCCGTCATGCCAAAGACTGGCCTCCATGACCTGCATCAGGCTGTCCAGTGCGGCTTCCTGTCCGGCCAGCACAGTGACCAGGGTGTCCTGGATATCCAGTATGATGCAGGTCACCTGCTGCATCTGGGCCAGTCGGCGCGTCACGTTCAACAGGGCTTCGGGGCGGCCGGACCGCGCGGCCGGCGTCATTCGCGCCAGGCACAGGACTGCCTGCCGGCCGCCGGATTGAGAGAACGCCGTATCCATGTCGCGGCTTTAGACATGCCGCCGCCATGCGCAATTGCGTGGGATTACGAGGTTCATTCGCCCGGCTGTGCCTGTAATGGTCAAGGCTGAACGGTTTGAGTCGAGATACGTCCGCCTTGGAGTCCATGAACACGCGCCCGCCCCCAGCGCCCGATCCCGAAGCGGCGTCCATGACGCCGCCGCAGGCCGTTGTGGGTGAAGGTCTGGCGCTGCATGTCGCGGTGATCGACGACGACCCCGCCATCCTGCGACTGACCACCATGATCCTGGAGGGGGCAGGGGTGCAGGTTACGCCGTTCGCCGATCCTCTGGACGCCCTGATGTGGGCCTCGGACGCGGAACCGACCTGCATCATCGTGGATCTGAAGATCCCCGGCATCGAGGGGCTGGATCTGGTCAGCGCCTTCTGCGCCCTGCAACGCCACGCCGTGATCCTGCTCAGCGCCTATGTCGATGTGCTGACCACCGTGGACGCCATGCGCCTGGGCGTCGACAATGTGCTGCAGAAGCCGGTGGGCGAAGACGCGCTGGTCGCCGCCGTGCGTCGGGGCCGCGACATCCTGGTATCGACGGTCATGCCGGACACCCTGACCTTCACCCGCCGCGAGCGTCAGGTGGCCGAGCGGCTGGTGAACGGCCGCACCACCAAACAGATCGCCCTGGACCTGAACCTCAGCCCGCGCACGGTCGAGTTCTTCCGCGCCAGCCTGCTGCGGAAAACCCAGTCGCCCAACACTGCGGCCCTGGTCGCCGGCCTGTCGCGCATCGGGTTCATGCCGTCCGACAATTAGGCGCTTGACGGGAACATAGGTGGAACATAGAACATTCCCAGAACAAACAGTCTGGGGATAAGGCCATGTCGCGTTGGGTTCGGGACCTGCTGTCGCTTGCGTCGTGCGGCGGCTTTGTCTGGATGGTGTGGCAGGCGGCGCTGCTGGCGCAATGAGTCGTTTTCGGCCTGCCGAGGGAGAGCGGGCCATCACCGACGGCGCTGACACAGGCTTTGTCCATCTGCGCGTCCGCAGCGCCTATTCGCTGCTGGAAGGCGCGATCAAGGCGGGCAAGGTGGGGCGGATGGCGGCCGACAACGGCATGCCGGCGGTGGGCGTCACCGACCGCGTCAATCTGTTCGGCGCCCTGGAGTTCAGCCAGTCGGCGCGTGAGGCGGGGGTCCAGCCGATCGTCGGCTGCGCCCTGCCGGTCACGGGCATCGGTGGGCGGCCGGCTCCGCGCTGGGCGCGGACGCCGACCGTGGTGTTGCTGGTCCAGAACGAGACGGGCTGGCTGAACCTGTGCGCCCTGTCGTCCTCGGCCTATCTGGACGCCGGCGCCATGGACGAGCCGGGCGTGCCCTGGGATCAGGTGGCGGCGCGGTCCGAGGGGCTGATCCTGCTGTCGGGCGGCCCCGATGGTCCCGTCGATCCCCTGTTCGTTCAGGGCAAGCCGGACGAGGCGGCCCAGGCATTGGCGGCCATGCAGGCGGCGTTTGGCGACCGTTTCTATGTCGAGCTTCAGCGGCACGGGACGCCGGACGAACAGGCGGCTGAGCGGGGGCTGGTCGAATGGGCCTATGCCCACGACGCCCGTCTGGTGGCCACCAATGACGTCTATTACGCGCGGGCGGCCCAGGCGCGGTCGCATGACGCCCTGCTGTGCATCGCCGACGGCGCCTTCATCGGCCAGGACGATCGGCGCCGGGTGACCGGCCAGCACTGGTTCAAGCCGGCGGCCGAGATGCGGTCGCTGTTCGCCGACCTGCCGGAAGCCTGCGACAACACCCTGGATATCGCGCGTCGCTGCGCCTTTCTGGTGCAGACCCGCGCGCCCATCCTGCCGCGGTTCGACACCGGCGCGGGGCGGTCGGAAGACGACGAACTGGCGCACCAGGCGCGCGAGGGGCTGAAGGAACGGCTGAAACAGGTCACGCCCGCCGCGCCCGAAGCGGACTATTGGACCCGGCTGGACTGGGAAGTCTCCATCATCCAGCAGATGGGTTTCCCCGGCTATTTCCTGATCGTGTCGGACTTCATCAAATGGGCCAAGTCGCACGGGATTCCCGTGGGGCCGGGCCGGGGGTCGGGCGCCGGTTCGCTGGTCGCCTGGGCCCTGACCATCACCGATCTGGACCCCTTGCGGTTCGGCCTGCTGTTCGAGCGGTTCCTGAACCCCGAGCGGGTGTCCATGCCCGACTTCGACATCGACTTCTGCCAGGAGCGGCGGGAGGAGGTGATCGCCTATGTCCAGGACCACTACGGCAAGGACCGGGTGGCCCAGATCATCACCTTCGGCACCCTGCAGGCGCGGGCGGTGCTGCGCGACGTGGGTCGGGTGCTGCAACTGCCGCTGGGCCAGGTGGATCGCCTGGCCAAGATGGTGCCGAACAATCCGGCCAATCCCACCACCCTGGCCCAGGCCATCGAGATCGAGCCGCGCCTGCAGGAGGCCCGCGACGCCGAGGCCTCGGTCAAGAATCTGCTGGAGACGGCGCTGGAGCTGGAGGGGCTGTATCGCAACGCCTCGACCCACGCGGCGGGCATCGTCATCGGCGACCGGCCGCTGGTCGAGCTGACGCCGCTGTATCAGGACCCGCGTTCCGACATCCCCGCCACCCAGTTCAATATGAAATGGGTCGAGCCGGCGGGTCTGGTGAAGTTCGACTTCCTGGGCCTGAAGACCCTGACGGTGCTGGATCGGGCGCGGCAATATCTGGAACGGCGCGGCGCGGCGCCGGACTGGAACGGCCTGCCGCTGGACGATCCGGCGACCTACGAACTGATGGCCTCGGGCCAGACGGTCGGGGTGTTCCAGCTGGAATCCCAGGGCATGCGCGACACCCTGCGGAAAATGCGCTGCGGCTCGATCGAGGAGATCACCGCCCTGATCTCGCTGTATCGGCCCGGGCCGATGGAGATGATCGACACCTATATCGACCGCAAATTCGGCCGTGCGGAAGTCGATTACCTGCACCCCAGCCTGACCGAGGTTCTGACCGAGACCTATGGCGTCATCATCTACCAGGAGCAGGTGATGAAGATCGCCCAGATCCTGGCGGGCTACAGCCTGGGCGAGGCCGACCTGCTGCGCCGGGCCATGGGCAAGAAGAAGAAGGAGGAGATGGATTTCCAGCGGGCGCGCTTCGTCAAGGGCGCATCCGAAAAGGGCGTGCCAGAGGCACAGTCCGGCGGCATCTTCGACCTGGTGGCCAAGTTCGCGGGCTATGGCTTCAACAAGTCGCACGCGGCGGCCTATGCGCTGATCTCGTTCCAGACCGGCTGGCTGAAGGCGACCCATCCGGTCGAGTTCATGGCCGCGTCCATGAGCCTGGACCTGTCGAACACCGACAAGCTGGCGGTCTTCTATCAGGACTGCCGCCGTTTCGGCGTGACGGTGCGGCCGCCGGATGTGAACGTCTCGTCCGCCGACTTCGATGTGGCCTGGGACAATGAACAGGGGGCGGTTCTGTACGCCCTGGGCGCCATCCGCAACGTCGGGCTGGAGGCGATGAAACACGTCATCGAGGTGCGCGACACCGGCGGGCGTTTCACCGACATCTTCGACTTCCTGGAGCGGGTCGATCCGCGCAGCGTCAACAAGCGGGCGCTGGAGAATCTGGCCCGCGCCGGCGCCTTCGACACGATTCACCCCAACCGGCGCCAACTGGTCGAACAGGCCGACGTCCTGATGGCCTATTGCCAGAGCGTGGCGGCCGAGCGGGCCAGCGCCCAGGTCAATCTGTTCGGCGGCGACCAGGCCCATGCCGCGCGCCCGCGCCTGAAACCGGTCGAACCCTGGGTCGGCCCCGAACGCCTGGACGAAGAGCTTTCGGCCGTCGGCTTCTATCTGTCGGGACACCCGCTGGAAGACATGATCCCGGCGCTGAAGCGCAAGCGGGTGACCTTCGTGGCCGAGGCGACGGCCCTGGCCGAAGCAGGGCATGAGGCCTTCCAGATGGCCGGCGTCGTGCGCCGTCGCCAGGAACGCGCCAGCCAGCGAACGGGCGAGAAATTCGCCTTCGTCACCTTCTCGGACCCGACCGGCGAGTTCGAGTGCCTGTTCCCGCCCGAACAGTTGCGCCGCTGTCGCGAAATGCTGGAGCCGGGCGCCTCGGTCATGGTGCGGGTGCGGGCCAAGGCGGCGGATGGCGAGGTACGCTTCTTCGGCGACGACGCCCGGCCGATGGATGCCCTGCTGGATGATGCGGCGGCCGAGCTGCGGGTCCATGTCTCGGCGCGGTCCGCCGATGTGGCGGCGCTGAAGGCGCGGCTGGAGCGGGCCAAGGGCGCCGAGGGGCGGGGCGGGGAAATATCGCTGATCGCCTCGCTGGACGGGCGGCGCGAGGTCGAGCTTAAACTGCCGGGCCGCTATCGCCTGGACGGCGCCCTGCGCGGGGCGTTGAAATCCGCACCCGGCGTGGTGCTGCTGGAGGACGCCTGATGGCCGAGACGAAAACCCACGCCGGTTCGTGCCATTGCGGCGCCGTGGCCTATGAGGTCGATACGGGGCTGGAGGGGCTGGTGGAATGCAACTGCAGTCACTGTCTCAGAAAAGGCTTGGTGCTGGCCTTTGCGCCGCGTTCGTCCTTTCGCGTGACCCGCGACGGGCCGACGACCGAATACCGGTTCAACGCCCACAAGATCGCGCATCAATTCTGCCCCACCTGCGGGGTCCAGTCTTTCGCCTATGGGACGATGCCCGACGGGACCGAGACGGTGGCCGTGAACGTGCGCACCCTGACCGACATCGCGCCCTGGGACTGGCAGGCCGAGCGGGTCAACGGCCGCGACTTCTGATTGTCCGGGCCGGGTTTGCTCCGGCGGGGGAAGCCCTGTAGAGACGGCGCTCCTCAGGGCGAAATCGTGTCGGACGCCATCGCGTCCGCGCCAAGATTGCGTTCAGACGGCCGTGTCGGGGTGTAGCGCAGCCTGGTAGCGCATCTGCTTTGGGAGCAGAGGGTCGGAGGTTCGAATCCTCTCGCCCCGACCACCGCCTTAATCCAGGCGATCCACCACATGGCGCCCGCGCACCATGCGCACGAAGGGCAGGGGGCGGTCCGGCGTCGCCAGCCGCTCGTGCACTTCGCCCAGGACGAAACGGGTGATGGCCGGCAGATCCTGGTCGCGGGCATCGTCCAGATCCAGCCAGGCGATCTCGTCCAGTTCGCCCGACCCGGCCGTGGGTTCGGGATGCAGCAGGGCCTCGGCCGGGGCCATGAAGAAGCGGGCGTCGAACCGGCGCGTGCGGCCCGGCGGCGTCACCGCGCGGGCGACATAGGCCAGGGCCGCCAGGTCCGGCAGGGCGCCTTCGGCCCGAAACTCGCGCCACGGCCCGGCGACAGAGGCGACCGGCGCCGATGCGGCCAGCAGCAGGCCCGTCTCCTCGAACGTTTCGCGCACGGCGGTCAGGGCCAGGGCGCGGGCGCGCCGGGCGGGCATCTCGCGTGACAGGCGGCCCAGCACGTCGGACGACGGCGCCGTGGCGAAGGCGGCGCTGAAATCGGCACGTTCGATCCGGCCGCCCGGAAACACCCATTTCGACGCCATAAAGACATGGCCCGGCGCGCGGCGGCCCATCAGCACCTGGTCGCGCCCGCGCAACCGGCGGGTCAAGATCAGGGTGGCGGCGTCCTTGGGTGTCTGGCGACCGCCGACACGCGGCGCGTCGGCCAGGTCTTGCCGGGCGTCGAAGGGGTCAGGCGGACTGGACACGCCGCCTGCATAGCATGCCCGACCTTCTAAGGGTCCAGCCGGTGACCAGTCAGGATCAGGATTTCCAGATCGCGCGTCGGGGTCCAGTTCTGATGGCGCACCTCGAACTGGGTCGGGCCGATCTTGCGCACGCCCTCGGCGCAGAAGCTGACCAGGGCGTCGGGCGAGCCCTTGTCCACCACCAGGCGGAAATCGCCGATGGGGCCGGACCAGTTGGCGCCGGTGGTCAGGATGTAGTTCACCCAGGTTTCGGTCAGATACAGCCCCTCGGCCCGCTTGCGTGCAGCGGCGGCGATGAAGTCGCGGTCGGTGCAATAACGGGCCGCGTATTCGGCTGCGGCGTCCGGTATGTCGCTCTCGCGGTCACCGACGATGCTGCCGGCCGAACCGCCCGTGGCCGGGGCGTAGAGATGCTCGATCACCACCTCGCGGCCCGGCTCGAAATACTGGGTCCAGAACCAGGTGGTCTTCAGCGTCCAGTTGGTGGTGATCCAGCGGGCGCCGTCCTGACGCTCGACCGCGATCAGCCCGGCGGCGGCCAGGCGGTCGGCGTCGGGGTCGGACAGGGCCTCCATCGCCGTCATGGCCGATTGGCCCGAGGGGCTGAACGGCAGGTTCATCGCCGCCAATTCGGCGGTCACGTCGCGGTCGCCCAGCATGGCCTTGCGTTCCAGCTGGACATGAACGGCGTGGTCGTCGACCCAGGTGATGAAGGGCACGATCCGGTCACTGTCGACGTCGCCGCCCACGCTTTCCTCCCACGACCCGGCGATGTCGGGCATGGGAAAGGCGACGATGGTTTCGATCGGTTCGGCGGTGTGATTCAAGAAGCGGTATTTCACCCGCACCTCGCGCGCCGAGACATACAGATCTTCGGACACCATGCGGATGCCGTCGGTGCGTTGCAGCACCAGCCCGCCCGCGCCCATGGCGGCGGTGGAATCATTGGCGACGGCGGGCGCCGCCAGCAGGACAAGGCCAAGCGCGGCGGTGAGGGCGAAACGGGTCATGGCCAGGCTCCGGGTTCGGAAAGCGACGCTATCCGAGCGTAGCCCCGCCGCCAAGGCTCAGCGCCGCTTGCCCTTTCGCACGCCCTTCAGTCCGCCCGAGGGTTTGCCCCCATTGCGGGGCTTGGGTCCGCCGGATCGACCCTTGCCGCGCATCGGCGGCCCGTCGCCGCCGCGGCCGCGCATGCCCAGCCGCGGCGCCGGGGCGTTGGGATCGCGCGGATCGGGGTCGGACAGCATCTCCAGCACCAGGCCGCCGGTGACCGGCGTCGCCTCCACCAGCCGCGCCTCGACCGTCTTGCCCAGGGGCCAGCGGCGGCCCGTGCGTTGGCCGACCAGGGCGTGGGTGCGGTCGTCGTGGACGAAATATTCGTCGCCCAGCGACGAGACGGGGATCAGGCCGTCCGCGCCGGTTTCGTCCAGCCGCACGAACAGTCCGAACCGGGTCACCCCGGTGATCCGGCCGGTGAAGCTGGCGCCCACGCGGTCTTCCAGGAAGGCGGCGATATAGCGGTCCATGGCGTCGCGCTCGGCCGCCATCGACCGGCGCTCGGTCTCTGTGATGTGTTCGGCGATGCCCGACAGTTCCGCCACCTCCCGGTCGGTCAGCCCGTCGTTCCCCAGCTTCAGCGCCCGGATCAGCGCCCGGTGCACGATCAGGTCGGCATAGCGCCGGATGGGTGAGGTGAAATGGCCGTATCGGTCCAGGTGCAGGCCGAAATGGCCGATGTTCTCGGGGCTGTAGATCGCCTGCATCTGGGTGCGCAGGACCACCTCATTGACCGTCTGGGCGTAGGGGCCGTCGCGGGTCTCGTCCAGCAGCCGGTTGAACCGCTTGGTGGTGATCGGCTCGCCCTTGTTCCACGGCTTGCCGATGGTCGACAGGAAGTCGGCCAGGGCGAAGATCTTCTCCTGGCTGGGCGCATCGTGGACGCGATAGATCAGGGGCGTCTTCTTCTGCTCCAGAGTCTCGGCGGCCGAGACATTGGCCTGGATCATCATCTCCTCGATCAGCCGGTGGGCCTCCAGGCTGACGCGGCGTTCGATGGAGGCGATGGCGCCGTCCGGCCCCATCTTCACGCGGCGTTCGGACGATTCGATCTGGACCGGGCTGCGCTTCTCGCGGCCGATCAGCATGGTGCGATAGGCCAGCCACAGCGGTTGCAGGATGGTCTTCAGGATCGGGCCGGTCGCATCGTCCGGCTGGCCGTCGATGGCGGCTTGCGCCTGTTCGTAGCTGAGCTTGGCGTGGCTGCGCATCAGGCCGCGCACGAAGCGGTGGCCGGTTTTTCGCCCCGTCTTGTCGAACACCATCCGCACGGCCATGCAGGCGCGGTTCTCGCCCTGTTTCAGGCTGCACAGGCCATTGGACAGCACCTCGGGCAGCATCGGCTCGACCCGGTCGGGGAAATAGGTCGAATTGCCCTTGTCCCGCGCCTCGCGGTCCAGGGTCGACCCGGGCCGGACATAGGCCGCGACATCGGCGATGGCGACCCAGACGACCCAGCCGCCGGGGTTCTTCTCGTCCTCGTCCCGTTCCGCATAGACGGCGTCGTCATGGTCGCGCGCATCGGCGGGGTCGATGGTGATGAAGGGGATGGCGCGCAGGTCCTCGCGCCCTTTCAGGGTCGGCAGTTCCTGGTCGGCGGCCTCGGCCTCGACGGCGTCTGAAAACCCGATCGGCACCCCATGGGCATGGATGGCCAGGATGGAGGCGGCGCGCGGGTCGTCCTCGCGGCCGATGGTCTCCAGCACCTTGCCGCGCTTGGGACCATAGCGATGCTCGCCCCGCTCGATGGCCGCCAGCACCAGGTCGCCGTCGCGCAAGTCCTGGCCCTGAGCCTGCGGCACGATCAGCACGTCCCTGGAGCGTTTGTCGACCGGCTCGACGCGGGTCTCGCGCGCCGATTTGCGGATCACGCCCAGGACGCGGTTGGCCTCGGTGTCCAGCTTCTTGACCAGCCGGGCCTCCCAGCCGTCGACGCCGCGCTGGAATTTGACCAGCAGCCGGTCGCCCATGCCGGGGGCCGGGCCTTTCGCCTTCGCATGGTCAGGCATCAGAACGGCCCTGGGCGCGTCCTCGCCGCCCTTGACCAGCCGCACATACAGTTCGCCGTCGGCGTCGCGTTCGACCACATCGGCCACGCCGACGGGGGGCAGGGCGCCGGCCTCGGAAAAGCCCTTGCGGCCGCGCTTGCCCAGGCGGCCCTCGGCCTCCAGCTCCTTCAGCATCTCGCGCAGCATGCGGCGCTCATTGCCCTTCAGCCCGAAGGCGCGGGCGATGTCGGCCTTGTCGGCCTCTCCGGCTTCGCGGAGGAATCGGACCAGCGTCTCCTTGTCGGGAAGGCCGTTCGCGGGTCGTTTCGGTGTCTTTGTCATTGGAATCCTATGTAGGGCGCTTCGCGCTCGGGCGAAATCGTGCGCCGCTTGACGTTCCGGGGCGGGCGCGACAGCTTCCGCGCCGATAACGCCCCAGGAGAAGATGATGTCCCTGTCCGCCACGCCCGCCCTCAGCGGCCCGACCGGCTCGCTGCTGACGCTGATCGGCAAGACGCCGATGGTCGAGGTGACCCGGATCGACACCGGCAAATGCCGTCTATTCCTGAAGCTGGAAAGCCAGAACCCCGGCGGGTCGATCAAGGACCGCATCGCCCTGTCGATGATCGCGGCGGCCGAGCGGGAAGGGTGGTTGAAGCCCGGCGGCACCATCGTCGAGGCGACGGCCGGCAATACGGGCCTGGCGCTGACCCTGGTGGGGCAGGCCAAGGGTTATAAGGTGCTTCTGGTCATCCCGGACAAGATGTCCAAGGAAAAAATCCAGCATCTCAGGGCCATGGGCGCCGATGTTCGCCTGACGCGTTCGGACGTGCCGCATGGGCACCCCGAATATTACACCGACATGGCCGAGCGTCTGGCCCAGCAGATTCCGGGCGGTTTCTACGTCAACCAGTTCGCCAATGACGCCAACTCCCAGGCCCATTTCGACACCACCGGCCCGGAGATCTGGGAACAGATGGGCGGCGATGTCGGCGGCTTCGTCGCCGGCATCGGCTCGGGCGGCACCATCACCGGCATCGCCCGCTATCTGAAAAGTGTCGGCTCGAACGCCCAGATCATCCTGGCCGACCCGGTCGGATCGACCCTGGCGGGCATCGTCAACGAGGGCGTTCCGGGGCCGGAAGGCAGCTATACGGTCGAGGGCATCGGCCAGAATTTCGTGCCCGACACGGCCGACATGGACCTGATCGACACCGCCTATTCCATCCCCGACGCCGAGGCCATCGCCACCGTGCGCGAACTGCTGCTGAAGGAGGGCGTGCTGGCGGGGTCGTCGTCGGGCACCCTGATCGCGGCGGCCCTGCGCTGGTGCCGCGAACAGACGGAGGCCAAGACCTGCGTCACCTTCGTCTGCGACACCGGGGCCAAATATCTGTCCAAGGTCTATAATGACGCCTGGCTGGCCGATCAGGGCCTGGGCGAGCGCGAGCTGCACGGCGATCTGTCGGACCTGATCACCCGCAAATACGCCGACGGCGCCGTGGTTTCGGCCACGCCGGACGACACCCTGGACACCGTCTTCAAGCGCATGCGGGGCGCCGATGTGTCGCAACTGCCCATCATCCAGGACGGCCGCCTGGTCGGCATCATCGACGAAAGCGACATCGTCCACGTCATGAACACCGACGAGATCACTCGCCAGGAGCGGTTCAAGAAGGCCGCGGGCACGGTCATGACCCGCGACCTGGACACGGTGCAGGTGAACGAGCCGCTGGACGCCCTGATCCCCCTGTTCGACCGCGACCGGGTGGCCATCGTGCTGGACGGCGACCGCTTCGTCGGCCTGATCACGCGCACGGACCTGATCAATCACCTGAGCCTGAACCGATAGGCGTCATGCAGGCGCCGCTGAACCGCAGGCAGGGGTTGGGGCTAGGGCTGGGGCTGGGCCTCTCCTCGGCCGGGGCGGCGCTCGCCGGTCCAGTCTGGACGCAGGACGCCGGAACGCTTGAGGGTGTCCGCCGCGGCAGTTACCGCAGTCGCGACCGTGACCTGGGCGCACTTGTCGCCACGCCGACGGTGACCGATGGGCCGATGAGCGGCGCGGCGCTTGTTCTGTTGCATGGGGCCGGGGGCATTCGCCGCGACTTCGGCAATTTCTACGGCAACGCCCGACGCCTGGCGGCCCAGGGCTACACGGTCGTCATGCCCGACTATTTCGGCGACATCGATGGCGGGCGCGGGTCGAACGATCCTGAACGCTGGGCGGATGCGGTCAGGGACGCCGCTTTGTGGACCGCCACCCTGCGCGGCGTCGATCCGGCGCGTGTCGGGGCCATGGGCTATTCGCGCGGCGGCTATCTGGCCGGCGAGGTGGCCGTGCGCGAGGCGGGTATCAGGGCCGTGGTCGGTGTCTGTTCGGCCGGCAATGTCGCGGCGAGGCGTATGGTGCGAAAGCCGCCGGTCCTGCTGATCTACGCCGCCGACGATCCGGTCGTGCCTGCGGTGCGCACCCGCCGCTGGGCCAATGTGCTCGAGCGGGCCGGGATCACGGTCGAAACCCATGTCATCGACGTGCGCCGACACGGCTTCTTCGAAGGCGAATGGGCCGATATTTTCGAGCGTTCGGATGATTTCCTGAGGCGATCTATGACCTAGCGGGCGTGTTGTACGTCCCGGCTGGAAATGTGGCGAAAATGTGCTTTCTTACGACTTCGCATTCGGGGATTCTGGGTGCGCAGGCGTTGGAAAGGTGTGTCTTATGCGAACGCATGCAGCGTGGGTGGCGGGTGCAGCGATCATGCTGGGCGGTGCGCAAGAGGCGCCGGGGATTGTCGTGTCGGCGGCTCCGGCCGCGCCGCCGACGGCGGATCGACCCAATGGCGACTATTATCCCGACGCCATGGTCTGCCCGGACGATGTGCCGGTGAACGCCCGGCGCGGCACCATGAAGATCCCCAGCAACAACCGCCAGGTGGACGCCATGGTCTATACGCCGCGCGAGGGGCGCAACACGGCGGTGATCGTGATGCTGCATGACGCCCGCGGCCTGCGACCCACCTTGCCGGGGTTCGATCCGCGCGCCCTGCAGTTGGCCAGTCGTGGATATGTGGTTGTCATGCCTCAATATTACGACGCCACCAGTGGCGAACGTGAGCGGGATCGACGCAACATCGACCGCTGGCGCGACGTGGCCGACGATGTGGTGAGCAGCGTCGCCGAATTCGCCGGGGTGGATCGCAGCAAGGTCGGCGTATGGGGCGTATCGCTGGGCGGTTGGTTGGCGGCGGAAGGCGCCATGCGCAACGAAAGCCTGCGGTCGGCGGTGGCGGTCTCGGCCGGTGCGGACGTGGCGCCCGCGCGGACGTTCAGGCGCCAGGTTCCGATCCTGATGATCAACGCCGACGGCGATCCGATGATCTCCGCCAAATCGGCCCAGGAGTTCGCCGCCGACCTGACCCGGCGGGGCGCGGAGATCGAATCCGAGACGCTGGACAGCGACCAGCATTTCTTTGAACAGCCTCTGTGGTGCCAGACGTTCACCGCCTCGCGGGAATTCTTCGACCGGACGCTTCTGGCGCCCTAAAAGGCGGCCATGTCGATCAAGAACGCCCAGGGATTCTCCACCCGCGCCATCCACGCCGGTCAACGGCCCGACCCCACGACCGGGGCGGTGATGACGCCCATCTACGCCACCTCGACCTACGCCCAGGAAAGCCCGGGCGTGAACAAGGGGTATGAATATGCGCGCGGCAAGAACCCGACGCGCGAGGCGTTCGAGGCTTGTATCGCCGACCTGGAGGGCGGAACCCACGGCTTTGGTTTCGCCAGCGGCATGGCGGCGACGTCCACGGCGCTGGAGCTGCTGGACGCCGGGTCGCACATCGTCACCGGCGACGACCTGTATGGCGGCACCTGGCGGCTGTTCGAGCGGGTTCGGCGCCGGTCGATGGGTCTGGACTTCAGCTATGTCGATCTCAGCGACCTGAACGCCGTCGAGGCGGCGATCACCGACAAGACCCGCATGCTGTGGGTCGAGACGCCGACCAATCCCCTGATGAAGCTGGCCGACATCGCGGCCCTATCGAAACTGGCCAAGGCGAAGGGGCTGATCCTGGTGGTCGACAACACCTTCGCCACCCCCTTCTGCCAGCAGCCGATCGGCCTGGGCGCCGACATCGTCATGCATTCGGCGACCAAATATCTGAACGGCCATTCCGACGTCATCGGCGGGGTTCTGGTGACCGCAAACCCCGATCTGGCGCCCCAGATCAAGTTTCTGCAGAACTCGGTCGGTGGGGTGATGGGGCCGTTCGACGCCTTCCTGGTCAACCGGGGGCTGAAGACCCTGGCTCTGCGGATGCAGGCGCATTGCGCCAACGCCCTGGCCGTCGCGCGCTGGCTGGAGGACCGCAAGGGCGTCGCCCGCGTCGTCTATCCCGGCCTGGTCGCCCATCCCCAGCACGACCTGGCCGCGCGTCAGATGACGGGCGGGTTCGGCGGCATGGTGACGGTGCTGATCGACGGCGACCTGTCGCGCACCAAACAGGTGCTGGAGCGGGTGCAGGTCTTCACCCTGGCGGAGTCTTTGGGTGGGGTCGAAAGCCTGGTCAACCACCCGGCCATCATGACCCATGCCAGCGTGCCCAAGGATGTGCGCGAGGCGGGCGGCGTCACCGACAACCTGATCCGCCTGTCGGTCGGGGTCGAAAACGTCGAAGACCTGATCGCCGACCTGGATCAGGCGCTGGGCTGAAACAGGCTAAAGCGTCTTCGCGTCGGGCAGGGCGGTCTGGTGTCCGGTGACGGGCGCGACCTTCTTTTTCGGCGCGGGCCGGGCCTTCTTCACAGGTTTGGGGGCGGCTGAGGCCCGTGCGGCGTTCTCCGCATCGATCAACGGAATGATATCCGCCGCCTTTTCCATCTGCACCGGCGAACCCGTTTCGGTCAGGCGGACGGCGTTGAGCCGCAGCGCCTTCAGATCGGCGTCGGTCATGGCGGGGATCATTTCGGCCAGGGGCGTCATCCGGCATTCTCCATGCGGAAAGGCCTCAGGGCCGGCGCGCAAGGCGCCAGCCCTTCAGCTGATTGAAAGCGATTTCAGCGACGATCCTGTCGCCCAGCAATGTCACTTCGGTCTGGCGCCCCAGTGAGGGCAGGACCGTGATGAGATGGCCGTTGTCCAGCCGAACACGTCGACCGCCCAGCGGCAGCAGGCCGGTGACGACGCCTTCAAAGGCGATGCCGTCACTGACGCTATGAACAGGATCGTTCGTATTGGCCGCGGGAGGCTTGTCCTACTCCACGGCCTTGAGACGCCCGGCGGATTCCTTGCCCGACCGCGGATCGCGCTCGACCTCATAGGCGATCTTCTGGTTTTCGCTCAGGGCGCCGAAGTCCGAGACTTCCAGGGCGGAGGCGTGGACGAAGACATCCTTGCCGCCGTCATCCGGTTGGATGAATCCATAACCCTTGGTCGAATTGTACCATTTCACAGTGCCGGTCGCCATTCTCAGGACCTCCGTTAGCAGTTGACCGCCGGAGAAAGTCCGGGATCGGCCTGTCGGGTCTGAATGGGATCGGCTTGGGACCTCGGTGCGCGATGCAAAGGGCAGCAGCGTTTCGCAGAGAGATCGACACTACACAGGTGGGGTCTGTGAGGGGCTTCGGCAAGGCCCTCGCCGGAAAACGAAAACGGCGGCGAAGGCATCGCCCTCGCCGCCGTTCCAGATCACATCGCCGAAGCGACGGGCGATCAGCCCTCGGTCTTCAGTTGACCGGCCGATTCCTTGCCCGAGCGACGGTCAGTTTCGATCTCGTACGAGATCTTCTGGTTCTCATCCAGGCCGCGCAGGCCGGCGGCTTCCACCGCCGAGATGTGGACGAAGACGTCCTTGCCGCCGTCGTCCGGCTGGATGAAGCCGTAACCCTTGGTGGAGTTGAACCATTTCACAGTGCCGGTAGCCATATCAGGACCTCCATTGGCGTTGGCCGCAGGGAAAGAGCCCCTGTGGCGGAATGTCGGTTCTGGTGGAGCAGCTTGGACCTCGGTGCGCAGTGCGAAAGGTGCAGGCGTTACGCATAGAGATCGACATCTTCATTCTGAACCAGGTTTGCGCCTGGCGCAAGGCGCAGCCTCAGTCAGATGAGATGGGCGGCAGGGTCGGTGCATAGTGCTGCTGGCACAGCGCCCTGAGCGCCCGGGTCACGGACTGACCGTACAGGCTTTCCTGAACGCGCTCATACCCTTCGGCGGACAGGCGTTGGCGGATTTCGGTGACCGAACGACAGCCGCCGTGGCGGGCCAGCTGATAGGCGCGTTCGATGGTCGTGGGGCGATGACTGCTCATGACCCTAGATGGGGGAGGTCGTGCCGCGTTGCGATGGCCGCCGCTCAGAAGCCGAAGCTGATCGCGGCCACCACGGCGTCGGCATAGCGCGGATCGTTCGACGGCCCGTCCGTTCCGTACCAGCGCACGTCCAGCGCGGCGCGACGGTTGATGGCCCAGCTCATGCCGGCGTTATAGCCGGTGTAGTCGATGGCCCCGTCCTGTTCGCGGCGGCCGATGGCGGCGCTGGCCGAGACGGTTTCATTGAAGTCCCACCCCGCCTGGGCCTCGACCCAGGTCCAGGCCTTCACCGCGCCCGTGCCATCGGGCGAATGCTGCAGCTGCAGACGCGCGCGCGCCGGTCCGATGGAGCGCGACAGATTGGCCGTGAACTCCCAGGCCTCGGCGTCCGCGCCCGGATTAGCGTCCAGTTGCCATTTGTGCGCGATGTTCAGGTCCAGGTCGAAGCCCGCGATCTGGGGCCGCACACCGAAGCCCAGTTCGCCTTCGGTGTCCGAACCGTTGGACTGGATCCCCTCCAGCCCGCCTTGGGCATAGAAGAAGCCGCTGTCGTTTTCCCATTCGGCGCTGGCCCAGACGAACTCCTGGCCCATGGATTTGGACGCGGCCTTGGACCGGTTGTCGGTGCCGGCCCCGAAGCCGAAATTCCAGCGGCCCGGGGCGTCCTGCGCCAGGGCGGGCGTGGCCAGAAGCGCGATCAGGGCGGCGGTCGTCAGGGTGCGGATCATGTCCCCGCTTTGCCTTGAACCTATGGCGAAGTCTAGGCGGGCGAGCTCGGGGCGAAGGCGTCCGCCGCCGCGAAGCCGGCCACGGCCTGCGCATATTCCTCGCGCATGCGGGCGACCAGGTCGTGCGTGGTCGGAATATCGTGCACGGCGCCCGAACCCTGGCCGGCGGACCACACGGTTTTCCAGGCCTTGGCCTCTTCGCCCATGTCCAGCTTGTGTTCGGGCAGGGTCTTGGGGTCGATTCCGTTGGCCAGCAGCGAGGGGGTCAGGAAGTTGGCCGGAATGCCCGAAACGGCGGGAGTGTAGGTGATGTCGGCCGATCCGGCCTCGACGATCATCTGCTTGTATTCGGCCTGGGCGGCGCTCTCGGCCGTATTGATGAAGCGGGTGCCCATATAGGCGAAGTCGGCGCCCATCATCCGCGTCGCCGCCACGTCGCGCCCGGTCGACAGACAGCCCGACAGAATGATGGTCCCGTCGAAGAAGCCGCGCACTTCCTCGACCAGGGCGAAGGGATTGACCACCCCTGCATGGCCTCCGGCGCCTGCGGCGACCAGGATCAGGCCGTCGACCCCTGCCTGGGCCGCCTTTTTGGCGTGACGCACATTGGCGATGTCGTGGAACACGACCCCGCCATAGCCGTGCACCGCATCCACCAGATCGCGCACTGCCCCCAGCGAGGTGATCACCAGCGGAACCTGCTCGGCCACCGTCACCTCCAGGTCCGCCATCAGCCGGGTATTGGTCGGGTGGACGATGTGATTGACGCCGAACGCCGCCGCATCCGCCGTGCGCCGCGCCTTGATCTGTTGCAGCCAGTCCCGATAGCCCTCGGTCGTGCGCTGGTTCAGCGACGGAAAGGTGCCGATCACCCCGGCGTTGCAGCATTCGACCACCAGATCAGGCCCGGAGACCAGGAACATGGGGGCGGCGATGACCGGCAGTTTCAGGCCGGCTTGCAGCGAGGCGGGAATGGCCACGGGCGTCTCCTGGGTTTTGTTTCGCTACGCTTAGCGGGCTGACGATGCGGAAGGCAACGAAATCCTCCCCCGCCGGGGGAGGGGGACCGCGAAGCGGTGGAGGGGGCTAACCCCGCACTCGGCGCCGGATGCGTTGCAACACATCCTCCAGATCCTCCAGCACATCGCGCGCCGCGATCCGCATGACCGCGACGTCGTTTCGATGCAGCCATTCGGTGCGGCGTTCATCGTGCGCCGCGGCGTCAGGATGCTCGTGGCCCTGACCGTCGATCTCGACCGCAAGCCGGGCGTCCTCGCAGTAGAAATCAAGGATGTAGGGCCCGAGGGGATGCTGCCGTCGAAACCGCACATCATCCATGCGGCGGCCACGGATGGCGTTCCACACCAGAACCTCAGGCAGGGTCATCTTGCGCCGCAGGCTGCGGGCCTTGGCTACGGTCGCCTTTGGCGCATAGGTCACTGACGCTCGGGCATGTGGCTGGCCCCCTCCACCACTTCGCGGTCCCCCTCCCCCGATGGGGGAGGATTTTAAAGCGCGCCGCAAGCGCCTAAATGGCCCCTATGACCACCGACACTTCCGGCCTTTCCCAGCTCGGCGCCCAGACGGCCCAGCCGACCAGTCCCGAAACCGCCGTGCTTGAGCGCGTGCCCAATCCGCATGCCGACAGCCTGTATGTCGCGCGCTTCACCGTGCCCGAGTTCACCAGCCTGTGCCCCGTGACGGGCCAGCCGGATTTCGCCCATATCGTCATCGACTATGTGCCCGGCGACTGGCTGGTCGAATCCAAGTCGCTGAAGCTGTATCTGACCGCGTTCCGCAACCATGGCGCCTTCCACGAGGACTGCACCGTGGCCATCGGCAAGCGGCTGGCTGATCTGCTGGCCCCCAAATGGCTGCGGATCGGCGGCTACTGGTATCCGCGCGGCGGCATCCCCATCGACGTCTTCTGGCAGACGGGCGCGCCGCTGGACGGCGTCTGGCTGCCGGATCAGGGCGTGCCCACCTATCGCGGCCGGGGCTGAGGCGTCCCGAAAAACCTCATCTCGACCTCATGATTTGACGGCGTCGCGCGGCCTAAGGGCTGGGGCATGACCGTTGATCGCCTTCCGCTGGAAACCCTGGGCCGGGCCTGGCTGGCGCGGCTTCAGGCCCGCGCCGACCGCGCCGCCTGGTCGCGCCATGCCTTCGAGTTCCTGATGTTTGGGCTGAAGCAGGCCTGGGCCTGTCTGTTCGGCGGGGCGATGCTGGCCTTGCTGGTGGGCACGCACCTGCTGTGGCCCGACCGTGCGCCCGTCGCCCGTTATGACGCCCTGGTGCTGGGCGCCGTCGCCCTTCAGGCGGCCATGCTGGCGCTGCGGCTGGAGAGCTGGGAGGAGGCGCGGGTCATCTTCCTGTTCCACATCGCCGGCACGGTGATGGAGCTGTTCAAGACCGCGCACGGATCGTGGATCTATCCCGAGGCGTCGGTGCTGCGGATCGGGGACGTGCCGCTGTTCTCGGGCTTCATGTATGCGGCGGTCGGCAGCTATATCGCGCGGGTCCAGCGCATCTTCCACATCCGGGTGCGGGCCTATCCGCCGCTGTGGACCACCTGGATTCTGGCCGGCGCCATCTACGTCAACTTCTTCGCTCACCACTGGCTGCCGGACGTGCGGCTGGCGCTGTTCGCGGCGACGGCGGCGCTGTTCGCGCGGGCGCGCTTCTGGTTCACGGCCGATCGGGCGCGGCGGTCGATGCCGATCCTTCTGGGCTATGGCCTGGTAGCCCTGTTCATCTGGTTCGCCGAGAACCTGGCCACGTTCGCGCGGGCCTGGACCTATCCCGACCAGGCGGCGGGGTGGGAGATGGTGTCGCTGGCCAAGCTGGGCAGCTGGTTCCTGCTGATGATCGTGTCGGTGGTTCTGGTGTCCATCGTCCACCGGCCGCAGCCTGAGATCAGCCCAGCCGCGTGACCTTGCCCGCCATGTCGGGACGCGGCCGTTCCAGCGGCGGCTCGGTCAGGGTTCCGATATGGATGAAGCCGGCGATCCGTTCGCCGTCTCTGACCCCGAACAGAGCCGTGGCCTGGGGGTCATAGCTGTACCAGTCGGTGATCCAGCTGGCGCTGTAGCCCAGCGCGCCTGCCGCGTGTTCCAGGTTCATGCACACCGCCCCGGTGGACAGTTCCTGTTCCCACACCGGCACCTTGTGGCCGGCGATCGGGGCCGAGATCACCAGAACCGTCACCGGCGGCGCCGTCAGCTTGACCAGAACCTTGGCCGCCTTGCCCGGATCGGGCTGTTGCTGCGCCAGGGGCGTCAGGGCCTGGGCGATGCGGTCGCGGGCGTCGGGCGACAGGATCACGAACCGCCACGGAAACAGCTTGCCATGGTCCGGCGTGCGCGCGCCCAGGTGCAGGATGTCGTTCAGCTCGGCCTCCGACGGGCCGGGCGCGATCAGGCTTTGCGCCGGGGCCGAACGGCGGGTCGCCAGTCGGTCGCGCCACTGGGGCGACGGAACGGGAAGGGGCAGGGCGGCGCCCAGAACATCATCGGCCATGCGCCTAGCTAGGATTTGCCGGGGCGCGGCGCCATAGGTGCGGGCGATGAGCCAGGATGAAAACGAACCCCAGAACGACCCGCCGTGGGCCGAGGGCGTGACCCGGCCGCCGCCGTGGACGGATGCGGGCGGCCGCACCGTCTATGAGAACCCCTGGCTGCGCCTGACCGAACACAACGCCACGGCCCCGACCGGGGCGCCCGCCCTCTATGCTGTTCTGCGGCCCCGGAACCTGGCGGTCGGCGTCCTGCCGATCCACGATGACGGGACCGTGACCCTGGTGGGTCAGTCGCGCTTCGCCTGCGCCGACTTTTCGTGGGAGATGCCCGAAGGCGGCGCGCCCTTCGATGAAGACCCGCTGGAGGGCATACGGCGCGAACTGGCCGAGGAGGCCGGGCTGAAGGCCGATCATTGGCTGGAGGTGCTGCAGATGCAGATGTCCAACTCGGTGACCGACGAACGGGCCGTGGCCTGGTTGTGCTGGGGCCTGTCGCCCGCGCCGGTCGCGCCGGACCCGACCGAGGTGATCGTGACCGCCCGGACCCCCTTCATGACCCTGATCGACGCCATCGGCCGGGGCCAGGTGCAGGACGCCTTCACCGTGGCGACGGCGCTGCGGGCCTACCATATGGCGCGTGAAAGCCTGCTGCCGGGCTGGCTGGCCCATGTCATGCTGCACCGGCTATGATGGCGCCGAACGAAAGGACGCCCATGACCCGACTGGAAGTCGTCGCCGCGCGTGAAGACGTCTGGGGCCAGCTGCGGGCCTCGGCCGAGGCGGCCGCGCGCGACGAGCCGGGCCTGGCGTCCCAGATGAACGCCGTCATCCTGGCCCACGCGGATCTGGCCGGCGCCCTCAGCTTCCAGATCGGGCGCAAGCTGGGAGACGCCGAACTGGGCGCCATGACGGTGCGTGAAGTGTGTCTGGAGGCCTATGAGGCCGATCCGGCCATCGTCGCGGCGGCCGAGGCCGACCTGGCCGCCGTGGCCGAGCGCGACCCGGCCATCCGCTCGCTGTTGCAGCCGTTTCTGTATTTCAAGGGCTTCCAGGCGCTTCAGGCCTATCGCGTGGCGCACTGGCTGTGGACGCGCGGACGCGAGACCCTGGCCCTGCATTTCCAGAGCCGGATGTCCGAACTGTTCCAGGTCGACATCCACCCCGGCGCCCGCATGGGGTCGGGCCTGTTCCTGGACCACGGCACCGGCATCGTCATCGGCGAAACGGCGGTGGTGGGCGACGAAGTGTCCATGCTGCACGCTGTCACCCTGGGCGGCACCGGGGCCGAACGCGGCGATCGCCACCCCAAGATCGGCCGCGGCGTCCTGCTGGGCGCGGGGGCCAAGGTGCTGGGCAACATCACGGTCGGCGACTACGCCAAGGTGGCCTCCGGTTCGGTGGTGCTGAAGCCGGTGCCCGCAGGCTGCACGGTGGCGGGGGTTCCGGCCCGGCTGGTCAACTGCCCGACCGAGGCGGCCCCGGCGCGGACCATGGACCATACGCTGGCCGACATCGTCTATGATTTCGTGATCTGAGCCTCGCAAATCCTCCCCCATCGGGGGAGGGGGACCGCGACCCGAAGGGCGGCGCGTAGCAGTCAAGCGGTGGAGGGGGCTGGCTGGATGCTGGATCGCCCGTGACCTACGCCCCCAAACCAACCGTCGCCAAGGCTCGCAAGCTCCGCCGCAAGCTGACCTTGCCGGAAGTCCTCGTCTGGACCGCGCTGCGAGGTCGGCGCCTGGATGGCGTTCGCTTCCGTCGCCAACATCCTGTGGGGCCCTACATTCTCGATTTCTACTGCTAGGACGCGCGCCTGGCGGTCGAGATCGATGGTCAGGGACACGAGCATCCCGACGCCTTCGCGCACGATGAGCGACGGACCGCGTGGCTGAACCAGCATGGCGTATCGGTCATGCGTATTGCGGCCAGAGATGTATTGGACGATCTCGAAGACGTGCTGGCGCGCATCCTGCGGCGTGCTCGCGCTTAGCCCCCTCCACCGCCTGCGGCGGTCCCCCTCCCCCGATGGGGGAGGATTTCCATCGGGGCTTTCAAACCCGACCCGACCTCACTAGGGTCCGCGCCCAATTCACCATCCTGACGAGGCCGCCCCGTGACCGAAGCCGACATCAAGCGCGTCGAGACGCATCTGAAGCGCACCTTCAACCATGGCGGTCTGAAGCTGAAGGCCCGCAAACAGGCCGATTCCGCCGAGGTCTATGTCGATGACGAATTCATCGGCGTGGTGTTCGAAGACGAGGACGAGGCCGGCTCCTACATGTTCGAAATGGCCATTCTGGCGGAAGACCTGCCCCAGGCCTGAAGACCGAACGCACCGGAGACGCCGTCATGACCGCGCAACGCATCGCCTTCATCGGGCTGGGCAATATGGGCGGCGGCATGGCCGCCAACCAGGCCAAGGCGGGCCGACAGGTCATGGCCTTCGACCTGTCGCAGGACGCCATGGATCGCGCCGTGGCGGCCGGCTGCACCGCCGCGGCTTCGGTGGCCGAGGCGGTCAAGGATGCGGATATCATCATCACCATGCTGCCGGCCGGGCCGCATGTGATGAAGGTCTATTCCGAACAGATCATCGGCGCGGCGCCGACCAGCGCGCTGCTGCTGGACTGTTCGACCATCGATGTGGACACGGCGCGCGCCGTGGCTGGCCGGGCGCGCGAGGCGGGCTACGCCTTCGCCGACGCGCCGGTGTCGGGCGGCACCATGGCGGCGGACGCCGGGACGCTGGCCTTCATGGTCGGCTGCGACGAAGACCAGTTCGCCCGCATCGAGGCGGCGCTGGCGCCCATGAGCCGCGCCACCTTCCGCGCCGGCGACCATGGCGCGGGTCAGGCGGCCAAGATCTGCAACAACATGATCCTGGGCATCACCATGCTGGGGACGTGCGAGGCGATCGGCCTGGCCGAGAAGCTGGGCCTGGACCCGGTCAAGATGTTCGACATCGTGGCCAAGTCGTCGGGCCAGTCTTGGTCGGTGACCACCTATTATCCCTGGCCCGGCCCGGTGCCGACGGCGCCTTCGAATCGCAACTACGACGGCGGGTTCGCCGCCGCCATGATGCTGAAGGATCTGAAGCTGGCCCAGGACGCGGCGGCCAAGGCCGGCGCCAGCACCCCCCTGGGCGCCCAGACCGAGGCCCTGTTCCAGATGTTCAACGGCCTGGGTTACGGCGGCCGCGACTTCTCGGCCATCCTGCAGATGCTGCGCGGGAAACTGGACGAACTGCCCCAGGGTTGAGACGCGCTGAGGCGCGCCGTTCGGCGTTAACTCTCAATCCATGGTTGTGGTCGACTCTGGCTGAGTCGCATTAGCGACGCTGTTGAGAGTCGTTATCAATTAGGGGGTTGCGACCTTTTCTCCCCGTCCTGAATGTGGACTTTCCGGGCGCGGGGGCGCATAGGCCGGGCCAGCATCATCGAGGGACGAAAACGGCCTTGTTCGACTATCGCGCCGCGTTCGAAAGCGCCGTAGAGCAGGTGAAGGGGGAGGGGCGCTATCGCGTCTTCGCCGACCTGAAGCGCGTGGCCGGTCAGTTCCCGGTGGCCCGCCGTCGCCGCGCGGACGGCACCGAGCAAGACGTGGTCGTCTGGTGCTCGAACGATTACCTCGGCATGGGCCAGCATCCGGCCGTTCTGGACGCCATGACGGCCGAGATCGCCGCGACCGGCGCCGGCGCCGGCGGCACGCGCAACATCTCGGGCACCACCCGTTCGGCCGTGGACCTGGAGGCCGAGCTGGCGTCCTGGCACGGCAAGGAAGCGGCCCTGCTGTTCACCTCGGGCTATGTGGCCAATGAGGCGACGCTGACGACGCTGCAGCGCATCCTGCCGGGCCTGATCATCTTTTCCGACAGTCTGAACCATGCCTCGATGATCGCGGGCATTCGCAACGGCGGGTGCGAGCGGCACATCTTCGCGCACAACGATCTGACGCACCTTGAGGCGCTGCTGGCCGACGCCCCGGCCGATGCGCCCAAGCTGATCGCCTTCGAGAGCGTCTATTCCATGGACGGCGACATCGCCGACCTGAAGGGCACCCTCGCCCTGGCGCGCAAATACGGCGCCCTGACCTATCTGGACGAGGTTCACGCCGTGGGCCTGTACGGCGAAACCGGCGCCGGCGTGGCCGAGCGCGATGGCGTGCTGGACCAGATCGACATCATCGAATGCACCCTGGGCAAGGCCATCGGCGTCATGGGCGGATACATCGCGGCTGACGCCGTGATCGTGGACGCGGTGCGGTCTTGGGCCGCGGGCTTCATCTTCACCACCAGCCTGCCGCCCGCCCTGACCGCCGGCGCCCTGGCCTCGGTGCGGCATCTGAAGACCCATCCCGAACTGCGCGCCGCCCATCAGGAGCGCGCCGCCACCCTGAAGCGCCTGTTCGCCGAGGCGGGCATTCCGGTGATGGACAGCGAAAGCCACATCGTGCCGGTGCGCGTGGGCAACCCGGTCCACTGCAAGATGATCTCGGACATGCTGCTGGAAGACCACGGCGTCTATGTCCAGCCGATCAACTATCCCACCGTGCCCAAGGGGACCGAGCGGCTTCGCTTCACCCCGTCGCCCAACCACACCGACGCCATGATGGCCGATCTGGTGGCGGCGATGGACCGGCTGTGGACCCACTGCAATGTGGCGCGTCGCCCGGCGGCGGCGTGATTGGCCGCGCCTGACCCGGAACTGGGCGAGGTTCTGTTCGAACTGACCCGTAACGGGCCCTATCTGAAATGTTCGGCCATCCACGCCGCGACGGGGATCGAGGTGTCGGCCCTGGGTCCGGCGAACCAGCCCGAGGCCCTGAAGCGCGTGGCCATCGCCAAGCTGAAGCGGGCGCTGCTCAGCCGTTGATTTGACGGCGGTGGTGCAGGTGCATGACGGCGCCCATCGCCAGAAGCCCACCGAACAGGATCATCGCCCATTCGCTCAGGGTCGGCACCGTGGGGACGGGCGGCGGCGGCGGCGTCAGGGACACGGTGACGCTGGCCGCGCTGGCGAATGAAACCCCATCCGCGGGCCCACCCGAGGCGTTCAGGCAGCCGGCGCCGAAGGTGCCGCCCGTAGGGTTGCCGAACCCATCCTCGGCGTTGTCGCCCCGCACCTGGCAGATGGCGTTGCTCAACACATTGACCGGCGTGGCTCCGACACTCGTGAACCAGATCGAAGAGACGCGCGCAGCGGGGTTGGCGGGGGCGCTTACGGGATAAGACCCGGGCGTGTTGACCCGATCGAACTTGAACTCGAATCCGATGATTTCGCCGGCGGCGTTGGTGTCGACCTTGGCGGTGTTGATATAGACCGTGTTGTACAGATCCGCTTCGGTATAGGTGCGCTGGCCATCGTTGATGGTGAAGGTGTTGATGCCGAAGCTGACGTCATAGCCGATCTCGTTCGGCGGCGGCGCGCCGGCCAGTTCAAACTGGCCGCTCAGCTTATGGGCCGTCGTATAGACACGCGAGCAATCCCCCGCCGGACAGACCACCGCCGTCGAATTGGACGCCGTCGAATAGGGCGCGCTGTCGATATAGTAGGTGACGGCCTGAGCCGCCGCCTGATTGGCGAACAGACCAAGGGCCAGGGCCAGCCCCAGAACGACACGCTTCATGATTCTCTCCCCGCAAGCCGTGCAGTTTAGGGAGGTATCCTCCAAGGGCAAAAACTTCGGTCGCGAAATTGGATCGGATTCCAAAATCACGGACTTGCCACAAGATGTTGTGGTCAGCTCGGGTGCAGCGTAGACAGGACGGCGTTTTCGTCGCCCTCTCTAGTTTCGGAATCGCCCGTGACCGCCTTCACCCACACCGACTATTTCTCGAAACCTCTGGCCGAGGCCGATCCCGACATCTTCGGCGGCATCCAGGGTGAACTGGGCCGCCAGCGCGAGCAGATCGAGCTGATCGCGTCCGAGAACATCGTCTCGCGCGCGGTGCTGGAGGCGCAAGGCAGCGTCCTGACCAACAAATACGCCGAGGGCTATCCGGGCCGTCGCTATTACGGCGGCTGCGAATACGTCGATGTGACCGAGGATCTGGCGCGCGAGCGGGCCAAGGCGCTGTTCGGCGCCGCCTTCGCCAACGTCCAGCCGCACTCGGGCGCCCAGGCCAATCAGGCGGTGTTTTTCAGCCTGCTGCAGCCGGGGGATACTTTCCTGGGCATGGACCTGGCCTGCGGCGGCCACCTGACCCACGGCAGTCCGGCGAACCAGTCGGGAAAATGGTTCCGGCCCGTCACCTATAAGGTTAGAGAAGACGATCATCTGATTGATTATGATCACGTCGCCGAGATGGCCGAGCGCGAGAAGCCCAGGCTGATCCTGGCCGGCGCCTCCGCCTATTCCCGCCACATCGACTTCAAGCGGTTCCGCGAGATCGCCGACAGCGTGGGCGCCTATCTGATGGTGGACATGGCCCACTATGCCGGGCTGATCGCCGGCGGCGTCTATCCCGACCCCGTGCCCCACGCCCACGTCGTGACCACCACCACCCACAAGACCCTGCGCGGGCCGCGCGGCGGCATGGTGCTGACCAATGACGGCGACATCGCCAAGAAGATCAACTCGGCCGTCTTCCCCGGCCTGCAGGGCGGGCCGCTGGAACACGTCATCGCCGCCAAGGCCGTGGCCTTCGGCGAGGCGCTGAAGCCCGAGTTCAAGGCCTATGCGAAACAGGTGGTGGCCAACGCCCGCGCCCTGTCGGCGGTGCTGGTGGATCGGGGCCTGGCCATCGTCTCGGGCGGCACCGACAGCCATCTGATGCTGGTCGATCTGCGGCCCAAGGGCGTGACGGGCAAGGCGACGGAGATCGAGCTGGAGCACGCTCTGATGACCTGCAACAAGAACGGGGTGCCGTTCGACACCGCGCCCTTCACCGTCACCTCGGGCGTGCGTCTGGGAACCCCGGCGGGCACCACGCGCGGCTTTGGCGAGGCCGAGTTCCAGCAGGTCGGCCACTGGATCGCCGACGTGATCGACAGCATGAAGGGCGGCGATCAGGCCGACGTCGGGGTCAAGGCGCGCGTGGCGGACGAGGTGCGTCAGTTGACGGCGCGCTTCCCGATCTACGGATAAGCCGCTGATGAAATGCCCTTTCTGCGGAAATGTGGACACCCAGGTGAAGGACAGCCGCCCGTCCGACGATGGCGCGGCCATCCGGCGTCGGCGGTCGTGCGCGGCCTGCAACGGGCGTTTCACCACCTTCGAGCGGGTGCAGCTGCGTGAACTGGTCATCCTGAAGCGCAACGGCCGCCGCACCCCGTTCGACCGCGACAAGCTGGAGCGGTCCCTGGGCGTGGCCCTGCGCAAGCGGCCGGTCCAGCCGGACCAGGTCGAGCAGATGGTCAACCGCATCGTCCGCCAGCTGGAAAGCCTGGGCGAGACCGAGATCCCCTCCAGCGTCGTCGGCGACTTCATCATGAAGGCGCTGAAGGGCGTCGATGAAGTGGCCTACGTCCGCTACGCCTCGGTCTACAAGGACTTCCGCCACACCAGCGACTTCGCGAAATTCCTCGGCGACGAGGGTCTGGACGAGGGCTGATGCGCCCGCCAGACCGCCCGCATGTGACGCTGAAACTGGCCACCTCGCTGGACGGCCGCATCGCCACGGCGACGGGCGAGAGCCAATGGATCACCGGCGACGCCGCGCGCGAACAGGGCCACCGTCTGCGCGCCGTCCACGACGCCATCCTGGTCGGGGTCGAGACGGTGCTGGCGGACGACCCGGAGCTGACCGTGCGACTTCCTTCACCTATTGCGGGGGGAAGGCAACCGTTGCGGGTCGTTATGGACAGCCGCCTGCGCACGCCACCATCCGCCCGGATCGCGGCCGCCAACACCCTGATCCTGACCGCCGCCGATCCGCGCTTTGTCGGCGGGGCGCAAGTGCAGCAGGTGGCGGCCGAGAACGGTCGTCCGGCCATCAGCGCCGTTCTGGCCGCCCTGTCCGAGCGTGGCGTCCGTTCGCTGCTGATCGAGGGGGGCGGGCAGGTGGCGGCGTCGTTTCTGGAGGCGGGCGCCGTGGACGCCATCGAATGGTTCCGCGCGCCGATCCTGCTGGGCGGGCAGGGGCGTCCGGGCGTCGCCGCCCTGGCCCTTGCCCGGCTTTCCGACGCGCCGCGCTTTCGCAGGCTTGCGGTTCAGCCCCTGGGTGACGACCTGTGGGAGCGATACGAGAGGCTCTGAATGTTCACCGGCATCGTCACCGACATCGGCAGGGTGCGCCGCGTCGCCGAAACGGCGCGCGACCGCCGCTATGAGATCGAGACCGCCTGGGACACGGCCGGCATCGACCTGGGCGCCTCGGTCAGCCACGCCGGCTGCTGCCTGACCGTCACGGAAAAAGGCCCCGGCTGGTTCGCGGTCGAGGTGTCGGGCGAAACCCTGTCGAAGACCACCCTGGGCGGCTGGCGCGCGGGCGATCCGGTCAATCTGGAGCGGGCGGCGCGGCTGGGCGACGAAATGGGCGGCCATGTCGTCTCGGGCCATGTCGACGGAATGGGCCAGGTGGTGTCGGTGACGCCGGACGGCGGCTCGCACCGCATCGTCATCGCCGCGCCGCCGCCGCTGCATCGCTATATCGCGTCCAAGGGGTCGATCACGGTCGATGGGGTCTCCCTGACGGTGAACGCCGTCGACGGCGTGGAATTCGGCCTGAACATCATCCCCCACACCTGGACGGCCACGACCCTGGGCCGGTTGAAGGCGGGGGATTTCGTCAATCTGGAAATCGACATGCTGGCGCGATACCTCGCGCGGTGGCAGGAGACGGCGGCATGAACCTGGCGGCCAATATGAATGACAGTCCGATCAGCCCGATCGAGGACATCCTGGAGGACGCCCGCAACGGGCGGCCCTACATCCTGGTCGACGCCGAGGATCGCGAGAACGAGGGCGACGTCATTATCCCGGCCCAGTTCGCGACGCCGGACCAGATCAACTTCATGGCCAAGCATGCGCGCGGCCTGATCTGCCTGGCCATCACGGCTGATCGCGCGCGCCAGCTGCGTCTGCCGCCCATGGCCGCCGAGAACCGCACCAGCATGGGCACGGCCTTCACCGTCTCGATCGAGGCCAAGGAGGGCGTGACCACCGGCATCAGCGCCGCCGACCGCGCCCGCACGGTTCAGGTGGCGGTCGATCCGAACCGCGGCGCCGACGACATCGTTTCGCCCGGCCACGTCTTCCCCCTGGTCGCGCGCGACGGCGGGGTCCTGGTCCGCACCGGCCACACCGAGGCGGCCGTGGACATCAGCCGCATGGCCGGCCTGACGCCCGCCGGGGTGATCTGCGAGATCATGAATGACGACGGCACCATGGCCCGGATGCCCGACCTGGTCGCCTTCGCCCAGCTGCACGGGCTGAAGATCGGCACCATCGCCGATCTGATCGCCTATCGCCGCCGCACCGAACGGTTCGTCGAGCGGGTGCTGGAGACGCCGTTCGACAGCGTCCACGGCGGCCCCTTCCGCCTGATGGTGTTCAGGAACGCCATCGAGGGGGTCGAGCATGTCGCCCTGGTCAAGGGCCGGATCGAGCCGGGCAAGCCGGTGCTGGTGCGGATGCATCAGGTCGACTTCGCCGCCGACCTCCTGGGTCATGTCGAGGCGCGGCAGGACTATTTGCCCAAGGCGCTGAAGGCGATCAGCGATCACAACGGCGCGGGCGTGGCGGTCTTCCTGCGCGACCCCGAACTGGCGGGCCTGGCCGAGCGTCTGGCCGGCGGGGCCAAGCCGGCGGCCGTGGATCGCTCGCTTAAGGCCTATGGCGTCGGCGCCCAGATCCTGCTGGACCTGGGGGTGCGCGACATGATCGTGATGAGTTCGACGCGCCCCAATCCGACCGCGCTGGAAGGCTATGGCCTGCGCATCGTCGGCTGGCGCGACATGGACGGAGAAGACCAATTCTGATCGACGGCCCCCGTATTCTGATCGTCGAGGCGCGGTTCTATGACGCCCTGGCCGACGCCCTGCTGGAAGGGGCCAAGGACGCCCTGCGCGCGCGCGGCGCGGTCTTCGACGTCATCACCGTGCCCGGCGCGCTGGAGATTCCACCGGCCATCGCCCTGGCCGAGGAGGCCGGTCGCTATCCGACCGCCCCGCGCTATGACGGCTATGTCGCGCTGGGCTGCGTGATCCGGGGCGAGACCTATCATTTCGAGATCGTGTCGGATCAGTCGGCGGCCGGCGTCATGCAGCTGGGCCTGAAGGGGCTGTGCATCGGCAATGGCGTGCTGACGGTGGAAGACGAAGCCCAGGCCTGGGCGCGCGCCCGGATTAGCGAGGGCGACAAGGGCGGCGGCGCGGCCCGCGCCTGTCTGGACCTGATCGCATTGAAGAAACGCCTGCGCCTCGGCCTGGCGTCGGAAGGACAGACGGCGTGAGCGACCCCAACAGCCTGCAATCGGTGATGGCCCATCTGGCCGGCAAGACGGACGAAGCGCCGCTTAGCGGCAAGCAGCGCCGCGCCCGCACCATCGCGCGGCTGGCCGCCGTTCAGGCCCTGTATCAGATGGAGCTGGCCGGCGAGGGGGTCGAGACGGTCATCGAGGAATTCTCGCGCCACCGTTTCGACGGCGACATCGAAGGCCAGATGTTGGCCGAGGCGGATGAAGACTATTTCGCCCAGATCGTGCGCGGCGTGGTCACCGGCCAGGTGGCCATCGACGGGGCGGTGAAGGCCCGGCTGGCGTCCAACTGGCGGCTGGAGCGTCTGGACGCCACCCTGCGCGCCCTGCTGCGCTGCGGAGCGTGGGAACTGCGCGACCGGCCCGACACCCCGCGCGAGGTGGTGATCGACGAATATGTCGAACTGGCCAAGGCCTTCTTCGACGAGGCCGAGGCGAAATTCGTCAACGCCGCCCTGGACGGCGTCGCCCGCGATGCCCGCGGTTGACGTCGCCGGAGAGTTCGAGACCATCCACCGCCTGCTGAAGCCGCTGGCGCATCCCGACTGGGCGCGCGGCCTGGTCGATGATGCGGCGGTTCTGCCGTCACGGCCCGGTTTCGATCTGGTCCTGACCAAGGACGCCATCATTGAAGGCGTGCATTTCCTGGCCGACGATCCGCTGGACACCGTGGCCCAGAAGCTGTTGCGGGTGAATCTGTCGGACCTGGCGGCCAAGGGGGCCGAGCCGTTCGGCTATCTGCTGGCCTGTCATTGGTCCGAACGCTGCGGCTGGCCGGAGCGCAAGGCCTTCGCCGAGGGGCTGAAGGCCGATCAGGCCGAGTTCGGCGTCTGGCTGATGGGCGGCGACACGGTGAACACGCCCGGCCCGCTGAGTTTCAGCCTGACGGCCCTGGGCTGGGTTCCCAAGGGGCGGGCTGTGTCGCGCGCCGGCGCACGGCCCGGCGATCTGGTGTTCGTGACCGGGACCATAGGCGACGGCGCCCTGGGCCTGATGGCGGCGCAGGGCGGGCTGACGCTGGAGCCGGAACGGCTGGACGCCCTGATCGCCCACTATCGCGCGCCGCGCCCGCGGGTCGAGTTCGCGGAGGCCGTGCGCGATCTGGCCACCGCCTGCGCCGACGTGTCGGACGGCCTGATCGCCGACGCCGGCCGGATCGCCCAGGCCAGTGGCGTCGGCCTGATGCTGGACCTTGAGAAGACGCCCCTGTCGGCGGCGGGTGCGGTGTGGTTCGACGGCCGGGTGGACCCTGAGGCGGCGCTGGTGCGCCTGGCCACGGGCGGTGATGACTATGAGCTGGTGCTGACGGCGCCGCCCCGGGCCGAGGGGGCGTTACGGGCGGCGGCCGAGGCTCGGCATCTGCGCCTGACGCGGATTGGAGAGGTTACCGGCGGGTCCGAGGTCGTCGCGACCTATCTGCGCCAGCCGGTGGCGATCGACAGCGCCGGCTGGACCCACGACTGACCCCGGCCCGCAACCAAATCCTAATGCGGGTCGATCAGAATGGCCCGATGGATCGCCGCACCCTGATCGCCGCCAGTCTCGCCGCCGCCAGCGTGGGCGGCCCCGCCGTCGCGGGCCCGGGTGGAGGAGAGGCGGCGGCGCCCGCGCTGGGCATATCGGGCGTGGGCCTGCCGGTGATCGAGGGCGGGCGGGTGCGCAACTATGTGTTCGTGTCGCTGAAACTGCATCTGGGCGCCGGCAAGACGCCCCAGGAGATGCGGGCCAAGGAAGCCTATTTCCGCGACGCCCTGGTCAAGGCGGCGCATCGCACGCCCTTTCTGGTTCCGGGCGACTGGACCCGGTTGGACGAGGCGGCCCTGCAACGCAGCCTGATGGCCGACGCGGCGCGAATCGCCGGGCGTGGCGCCGTGACCCGCGTCGAGATCATCGCCCAGGCGCCGCGCCGTCGCACCGGCGTCCGCGCCGGCTGACAGCTGTTCTCAAAAGGCCGGTTGCGTCAGCCTGACGCATTTGGCACGTTTCCGCCGCATTTCCCGCGGGACGCGCTGTGGCGTCCGTGAGCGCACGGGGGGACCGGAAGGCGGACAGAGGCAAAACGCCCGCCGCGCCAAGGGTCCGCGCGCCCAAGGCAATTGAGGTTGGAAACACCCATGACGAACTATCTGTGGCTGGTCATTGCGGCCGGCGCTCTGGGGGTGCTGTACGGCGCCGTACAGACCGCCGCCCTGATGAAGGCCGGAACCGGCAACGACCGGATGCGCGAGATCGCGGCGGCCATTCAGGAAGGCGCATCCGCCTATCTGCGGCGCCAGTACACCACCATCGGCATGGTCGGGGTCGTGATCCTGATCGCCGCCTGGCTGTTGATCGGCCCGTGGGCGGCCATCGGCTTCCTGATCGGCGCCGTGCTGTCGGGCGCGGCGGGTTTCGCCGGCATGCTGATCTCGGTCCGCGCAAACGTGCGCACGGCCCAGGCGGCGTCGGAAAGCCTGTCCAAGGGTCTGGACCTGGCCTTCCGGTCGGGCGCCATCACCGGCATGTTCGTGGCCGGCGGCGCCCTGTTGGGCGTGGCGGGCTATTACGCCTTCATGACGCTGGGCATGGGCTTTGAAAGCACCAGCCGCGAGGTCGTGGACGGCCTGGTGGCCCTGGGCTTCGGCGCCTCGCTGATTTCGATCTTCGCGCGTCTGGGCGGCGGCATCTTCACCAAGGGCGCCGACGTGGGCGGCGACATGGTGGGCAAGGTCGAGGCCGGCATCCCCGAGGATGACCCCCGCAACGCCGCGACCATCGCCGACAATGTGGGCGACAACGTCGGCGACTGCGCCGGCATGGCCGCCGACCTGTTCGAGACCTATGCCGTCACCATCGTGGCGACCATGGTCCTGGCCGCCATCTTCTTCCGCGGCCAGCCCTATGTGGACGTGATGATGCTGCTGCCGCTGGCCATCTGCGGCGTCTGCATCGTGACCTCGATCATCGGCAGCTTCTTCGTGCGTCTGGGCAAGAGCCAGAACATCATGGGCGCCCTGTATCAGGGTCTGATCGTCACCGGCGTCCTGTCGGTCGGCGCGGTCTGGTGGATCATCAACACCCTGGTCACCGGTCCGATCCAGACCAACGGCGGCCTGATGATCGAGCCGATGAACCTGTTCTGGTCCGGCGTGGTCGGCCTGGTCGTGACGGCCGCCATCGTGGTCATCACCGAATACTACACCGGCACCGGCTTCCGCCCGGTGAAGTCGGTCGCCAACGCCTCGGTTTCGGGCCACGGCACCAACGTCATCCAGGGTCTGGCCATGTCGCTGGAAGCCACCGCGCTTCCGGCCCTGACCATCATCGTCGGCATCATCGTGACCTATCAGCTGGCGGGCCTGTTCGGCATCGCCATCGCCACCACCACCATGCTGGGCGTGGCGGGCATGATCGTGGCGCTGGACGCCTTCGGTCCGGTCACCGACAACGCTGGCGGTATCGCCGAAATGGCGGGCCTGCCGTCCGACGTGCGCGAAAAGACCGACGCCCTGGACGCCGTGGGCAACACCACCAAGGCGGTGACCAAGGGCTACGCCATCGGTTCGGCCGGCCTGGGCGCCCTGGTGCTGTTCGCCGCCTATACCGAAGACCTGAAGCATTTCTCGGCCGAAGCGGCGCCGGGCAGCTTCTTCGACGGTCTGGGCACGGTCGCGTTCGATCTGGCCAACCCCTATGTCGTGGTCGGCCTGCTGTTCGGGGGGCTGCTGCCCTTCCTGTTCGGCGGCATGTCGATGACCGCCGTGGGCCGCGCTGCCGAAGCCGTGGTGGCCGAGGTGCGTCGTCAGTTCCGCGAGAACCCGGGCATCATGACCGGCCAGGTCAAGCCCGAGTATGGCCGCGCGGTCGACATCCTGACCTCGGCGGCGATTCGCGAAATGATCGTGCCGTCGCTGCTGCCGGTGCTGTCGCCGATCGTGCTGTTTGTGGCGGTGCTGCTGATCCAGCCGGACAAGGCCAACGCCTTCGCCGCCCTGGGCGCCATGCTGATGGGCGTGATCGTGACCGGCCTGTTCGTGGCCATTTCGATGACCTCGGGCGGCGGCGCCTGGGACAACGCCAAGAAGGTGATCGAGGAAGGCTTCACCGACAAGAACGGCCAGATCCACGGCAAGGGCTCCGAAGCCCACAAGGCCGCGGTGACGGGCGATACGGTCGGCGATCCCTACAAGGACACCTCCGGCCCGGCGGTGAACCCGATGATCAAGATCACCAACATCGTGGCCCTGCTGCTTCTGGCGGTGCTGGCCTCGGGCAAGATCGTCTGATCCGCCGACATCGGTGACCAAGGAAAAGGCCCCGGAGAGCGATCTCCGGGGCCTTGTTCTTTTGGGGGCAGGCCTGAACTGAAGCAGAGGCCGCCAGCAGTGATCCGGTCGTCAGTCGGGGCGGCGCTGGCCCGGAACGTCGTCTTCGGTGCGCGGCAGCTGGCCACGGCCGACGTTGCCCAGCAGTTGCTCCAGCACCGTCAGGCGACGACCGCGCGTCGGCGTCTCGGCCCCATCCATGCTGACCCCTTCGCCATCGGCCAGCGACAGGGTGCGAACGGCGGCCACCTGATCCGAACCTTCGGCGAAGGTGATCTCGGTCACCGAGCGCTGGGTCACTTCGGGCCGGCGGAAGGTGTATTTCTCGGTGACCTGGCTGATGTAGTACCAGACCTGATCCTTCTCGAAGGTCGAGGTGGTCGAGGGCGAACCCAGGCGGGCCAGCACCGTGGCCTTGGTGTCCGTGCCCGCCACGACATCGGCGGGCGCGGCGTCGATGACCTGGAAGCCATTGGCGCCGACGATGGGCGCACAGGCCGCCGAGGCCAGAAGGGCCGCGCCGGCAAGGGCGCGAAGGGCGAAGACGGAAGCGTTTCGGGGCATGAGATGACGCCTGCGGGAAAACAAGGTCTTTGACCTAGCCGGACCTGCGTCCTAGTTCAACGTCGCGGCGGAAAAGGGGCCGTCGAACATGCTGCGATCACTCTTCAAGTCCCGCCCGTCACGGGCCACGGCCGAAACCCTGTACGCCCTGGCGGCGGATCAGGCGCGAACGCCCGCCTTCTATACCCGCCTGGGCGTCGCCGACCGGATCGACGCGCGGTTCGAGCTGTACACCCTGCATGTGCTGCTGCTGGTGCTGCGGCTGCGTCATGAGGGCGACCAGGGCGCCGAAACGGCCCAGGCCCTGTTCGACACCTATGTGTCTTCGCTGGACGACACCCTGCGCGAGCTGGGCGTCGGCGACATGGCGGTGGCCAAGAAGATGCGCAAGCTGGGCGAGGCCCTGTACGGCCGCATGCAGGCCTATGAGGCCGCCATCGTCGAAGCGGACGAGGCCGCGCTGTCGGCCGCCCTGGCGCGCAATGTCTATGAGAGCGAGGATCCCGCCGCCGGCGCCGCCCTGGCCCGCTATGCGCTGGACAGCCGCGCCCGGCTGGCGGATCAGCCGGCCGCGACCCTGGCCGCCGGACCCCACTGGGGAGAGATCGGATGAACGCCCAGCCGAATCAGCCGCCCCTCAGCGACATCGTGCGGGTGAACCAGATCGGCGCCGGGGTGAACCGCACCCTGACGCCCGACGCCGAGGCGCGCCGCAGGATCGCCCGGGAGCTGGACCTGGCGGCGCTGGACGCGTTCGAGGCGGTGCTGACCCTGGCGCCCGGAGAAACGGGATGGCGGCTGACCGGCCGGGTGACGGCCGAGGCGGTTCAGAGCTGCGGCCTGACGCTGGAGCCCCTGCCGGTCTCGATCGACCGCGATTTCGTCATCGAGCTGGTCGAGCGCGCTGAAGACGCCGACGCTGACGACGAGGAGATCGAAATCCTGCTGGAAGACGAGGCGCCGGACGTGATCGAGGACGGCCGTATCGACCTGGGCCAATATGCGCTGGAACAACTGGCGCTGTCGCTGGACCCATTCCCGCGCAAGCCGGGGGCCGAGTTCGTCCAGCCCCCCGAACCGGCCGAGATCAATCCCTTCGCCGTGCTGAAGACCTTCAAGACCAAGGATGACGGCGAAGGTTGACCTAAGGTCCGCCTGGTTGCATCCCATTGACGCGGCGCTATCGTCGCCCTGACTCAGCGCCGCGACAGACGGCGTGACGGAGCATCGACCCCTTTGCCATCCCTGACGACGATCTCTCTGGACGCCATGGGCGGCGATCACGGCCCGCCCGTGGTCGTGGGCGGCGTAAAGGCCTATCTGGCCCGCCACGGCGGCGAAGGCGTGCGGTTCCTGCTGCATGGCGACGAAGCCGCGATCCGCGCCGAGATGACGCGCCTGCGCCTGGACCCAGCGATCATCGAGATCCGCCATTCGGACAAGGTCGTGGCCATGGACGAAAAGCCCGCCCAGGCCATGCGCCGGGGCAAGGGCTCCAGCCTGTGGAACGCCATCGAGGCGGTGAAGACCGGCGACGCCGCGGCCGCCGTCTCGGCCGGCAACACCGGCGCCCTGATGGCGATCTCAAAGCTGATCCTGCGCATGGCCGCGCCGGGGCTGGAGCGGCCGGCCCTGGTGGCCAGTTGGCCCACGGTCAAGGGCGGGCATACCGCCGTTCTGGACGTCGGCGCCAATATCGACAGCGACGCGGCCCAGCTGATCGAATTCGCCATCATGGGCGAGGCTTTCCAGACGGCGGTGCATGGCGTCGAGCGGCCCCTGGTCGGCCTGCTGAACGTCGGCTCTGAAGACATGAAGGGCCATGAAGAGGTACGCGAGGCGCATCGCATGCTGCGCGAAGGCGCCTTCGACCTGCGCTATCACGGCTTTGTCGAGGGCACGGACCTGGCCACCGGCGAGGTGGACGTGGTGGTCACCGACGGCTTCACCGGCAATATCGCGCTGAAGACGGCCGAGGGCACGGCGCGGCTGATCTCGACCTTCCTGAAGGAGGCCCTGACCTCCAGCGTGACCTCGCGCGTTGGCGCCCTGATCGCCCTGCCGGCGCTGAAGGCCATGCGGGCGCGGATCGACCCCAACGCCATCAACGGCGGGCCGTTGCTGGGCCTGAACGGCCTGGTGGTCAAGAGCCATGGCGGCGCGACGGCGGCGGGCTTCGGCTCGGCCATCCGCATCGCGGTGGACCTGGCGCGCAGCGATTATCTGGCCAAGGTGGCCAAGAACCTGAAACGGCTGGACGCCGTCTTCGACCATTCGGCCGACGCCACGCCCGATGCGGCGGCGGCCGGGGAGAGCATCCAGTGAGCGTCACCCGTAGCGCCGTCACCGGCGTCGGTTCCTATCTGCCCGAACAGATCGTCACCAATGACGACCTGGCCAGGATCGTCGACACCTCGGACGAATGGATCATCGAGCGCACCGGCATCCGCCAGCGACACCGCGCCCGCGATGACCAGCCGACCAGCGACCTGGCGGTCGAGGCGGCGAAAAAGGCCCTGGAAAACGCCGGGCGTACGGCGGCGGACGTGGACCTGATCATCGTGGCCACCACCACGCCGGACATGACCTTTCCGGCCACCGCCTCGATCGTGCAGCGCAAGCTGGGCGTACCGGTGTGCATCGCCTTTGACATGCAGGCGGTGTGTTCGGGCTTCGTCTATGCGCTCAGCGTGGCCGACGGCTTTGTCGCGCGCGGCGCGGCCAAATGCGCCCTGGTCATCGGCGCCGAGGAGATGACCCGGCTGATGGACTGGACCGACCGGACCACCTGCGTCCTGTTCGGCGACGGCGCCGGGGCTGTGGTGCTGGAGCCGAAGGCGGGGCAGGGGACGCCCGCCGACACCGGCCTTTTGGGCTTCGCCCTGCGCTGCGACGGCAACAAGACCGACCTGCTGTATGTCGATGGCGGCCCGGCCACGACCGGCTCGGTCGGTCATCTGCGCATGGCCGGCAATCAGGTGTTCCGTCATGCCGTGGTCAATATCGCCGAGGCGGTGACGGCCGCGGTCGCCAATGCGGGCGTCCAGATCGCCGACGTCGATTGGTTCGTGCCGCACCAGGCCAATCAGCGCATCATCAAGGGCGTCGGCGACCGGCTGGGCCTGGACGAAGACAAGGTCATCTCGACCGTCGCCCAGCACGCCAACACCTCGGCGGCCTCGATTCCGCTGGCCCTGGACGCCGCCATCCGCGACGGCCGGATCAAGCGCGGCGATCTGGTTCTGCTGGAAGCCATGGGCGGCGGTTTGACCTGGGGCGCCTGCGCGATTCGCCTGTAAGGCGCATCGCAGGCTTTGACATCGCCGCTCGTTGCCGTCTTATGGGCGCGGGCGATTTTCGGGACCGGGAGGCTTTGGTGGCCGGACAACAGACTCTGACCCGTGCGGACCTCTGCGAGGCGGTTCATGACGAGGTGGGCCTGTCCCGCCAGGAGTGCTCGGCCCTGGTCGAACGCACGCTGGAGCTGATCGTCGAATCGCTGGAGCGCGGCGAGACCGTGAAACTGTCCGGTTTCGGTGTCTTCCAGGTGCGCGACAAACGCGCCCGCATGGGCCGCAATCCCAAGACGGGCGAGCCGGCGACCATCCATCCGCGCCGCGTCATCAGCTTCCGCGCCTCCCAGATCATGAAGGGCCGGGTCCACGACGCCGTGGTGGACTGACCCGCGTGGCCAAGAGCCCCAACGCCTTTCGCAGCATTTCCGAAGCCGCCGAAGAGGTGGGCGCGCCCCAGCATGTGCTGCGCTTCTGGGAAACCAAATTCAGCTTCATCACCCCCGTGAAACGGGCCGGCGGCCGGCGGTTCTATCGCCCGCAGGACGTGGCGATCCTGAAAGCCGTCAGAAAGCTGCTGCATGACGACGGCCTGACCATCCGGGGCGTCCAGCGCCTGCACAAGGACGGCGGGCTGAAGCGGCTGCTGGACGGCGAGGGCGTGGATGTCGGCGCCGCCGTGGCCCCGGCCGAAGCCGCGCCTGCGGCCCCGTCGGCGCGGGGACCGGCGCCGGTGGCGTCCTCGGTCCGGCTGCGGGGTCTGCTGGTCCAGATCGAGAGCGCGCGGGCGCGTCTGGACGCCGTTCTGGCCCGTTAGGCCGATCCATCGATTTTGGGGTTTGCGGCGCAGCGAAGCCCCGTCTATAGGGAGCGCCTCTCGGAGCGTGGCGCAGCCTGGTAGCGCACTTGACTGGGGGTCAAGGGGTCGCAGGTTCGAATCCTGTCGCTCCGACCATTCAAATCCCTGATTTGCATGGCGTCCGAGGCGGGCGGCGGGTCGCAGGACCAGCCGCCCGTTCGCCGTTTCAGCCCTTTTCCGCCCACTTCAGCAGCGGGAACAGGGGCACGCCCCAGCCCATGCCGGCGACGGCGTAGAACAGCAGCTGGACCAGGAAATTGTCCGGCAGCCGCGTCGACAGGCTGACGGCCCCCCAGACCCAGAAGATCAGGAAGGCCAGAACACCGACCGAGGCGACGAAACGCCGCGCGCGCGGCGGCATCAGCGCTTGTTCCGAAACAGGAAGAAGGCGACCAGGCAGATCACAGCTCCCGCCATGGCCCAGCCGACCCAGGTCCAGTCCGTCAGGGTGGCCACCGTGAACACCCGCAGCGCCAGAAAGGCCCCGCAGGCCGCCCCCACGCCCGAGACCAGCAGGGTGGCGAAGAAGCCGCGACGGCCGGTGATCTGATCGGCGATCGCCGCCAGGATTAGCACACCCAGGGCCGCGGCGATGATTTCGGCGTATTGCACGTCCTGCTCCTGAAAACCTGTGCGACCGCCGGTCGCTCGAAACCGACTCGATCTCGTCACCGGAGACGGGCATATCCCGTGCGAGACGTCCAGCGGCCACGCTGGGCGATGAGCATATCGGGCTTAACGGCAGGCGTCGAATGAACCGTTTCGGGATCCGGGATCGGGACCGCGTCGTGGCGGTGTGGATGTTCATCACCGCCGCCCTGGTCTTCGCCATGGTGGTGGTGGGCGGGGCGACGCGGCTGACCGGTTCGGGCCTGTCGATCACCGAATGGGCGCCGATCCTGGGCGCCGTGCCGCCGCTGAACGACGCCCAGTGGGCCGAGGCCTTCGACAAGTACAAACAGATCCCCCAGTACGCCCAGGTCAATGCGGGCATGAGCCTGGCCGAGTTCCAGGGCATCTTCTGGTGGGAATGGGCGCACCGGTTCCTGGGGCGGTTCATCGGCCTGGTGGTCGGGGTTCCGGTCATGTTGGCCCTGGTGGCGCGGCTGCTGACGGCGACGATGTTCCGCACGGCCGGGCCGGGGTCGCTGCTGCGCAAGATGGGCCTGCCGGATCGGCTGTTCTGGCGGGTGCTGGTGCTGTTCGCCCTGGGGGGGCTTCAGGGGCTGGTCGGCTGGTGGATGGTGGCCTCGGGCCTGAGCGAGCGGGTCGATGTCGCGCCGGAGCGGCTGGCCACGCACCTGGGCCTGGCGCTGGTCATTCTGATGGGGGCGGTCTGGACGGGGCTGGAGGCGTGGGCCGGGCCGGAGCATTCGCGTTCGCCCGCCGGATGGTCGCGCGGGGCGGCGATGCTGCTGGGGGTCGTCTTCGTTCAATGCCTGTTGGGCGCCCTGGTGGCCGGGGCCAAGGCGGGCTTCGTCTATACCGACTGGCCGCTGATGAACGGCGCGGTCCTGCCCCCTGTCGACTGGGCCGGGCTGGGCGTTCTGGCCGTGCTGCACGATCAGGGGCTGGTGCAGTTCATGCACCGCCTATGGGGCTATGGCCTGCTGGTGTTCGTGACGGTCTATGCAGTCCAGGCGTGGCGCTGGCGATTAGCCGAAGGGTCCGGGGCGGCGGCCATGGCCACCGCGGCCTCGGTCTGGCTGCAGGCGCTGCTGGGGATTTTCACCCTGATCCACGCCGTGCCGCTGATGCTGGGGGTGCTGCACCAGGCGGGGGCGGCGGTGGTGCTGATTCTGGCGACGCTGAACCTGTGGCTGGTGCGACGCAGCCAGCCGCGCCTGTTCACATCTGGACGGTCGCCCAGGGGCCTGTGATCGCGAAGGTGATCCCCGGCGTCTGTACATTGACGAACAGCACCGATCCGTCCGGCGAGAAACAGACCCCCGCGAACTCCGAGTTGGTGATGTAGGCGCTCTTGGCCACGGCATAGGTCCGGCCGTCCGGCGTCACGCCGCGCAGGAAGTTGGGGTTCTGCTCCGAATAGTTGTCTTCGCAGACGAACAGATGCCCCCACGGCGCGACCGTCAGATTGTCGCCCATGTTCAGCACCCGCGCGTCGGTGCTTTCGACGAACAGCTGAAGCCGGCCCGGACGGCGACTCTCGCCCGCGCGGCCTTCGTCGGGCGAGGGGACATAGCGCAGCACCTGGCCGCGCCCGATCGGCCCGCCCGAGGTGGCGGTCAGATACAGTTCGCCGTCGCCCCAGTGGATGCCTTCCCCGCGCGAGACCAGGGCGGCGCCATCGGCGTGACCGCGCTGGCGCAGGTCGCCGTTCGGGCTTTCGACCTCCGCCAGATCGATCCAGTCGACAGCCAGCCCGTCGCCGGTGTTCCACAGCCGGTCGGTCTTGTTCGAGGTGTCGGCGCCGCGCTTGTCGCGGATCACCATGGCCTGCAGCCGCCCGCCGCGCGCCATCTCGCCGCGCACTTCCGGGATGAAGCGGTAGAACAGGCCGTCGATCTTGTCTTCGGTCAGATAGACGACGCCCGTGCGCGGATCGACGGCCACGGCCTCATGGTCGAACCGGCCCATGGCCTTCAGCGGCACGGGGTCGGCCAGGCCGCGATCCAGGGCCGGCACCTCGAACACCCAGCCGTGGGTCTGGGCCACATCGGCGGTGTCGGGCGTGGCCTCGGTCTCTTCGCAGGTCAGCCAGCTGCCCCAGGGCGTCAGGCCGCCGGCGCAGTTGGTCGAGGTGCCCGCCAGGCTGAGGCGCTGCGACACGGTGCGGCCGGTGGCCAGGTCATAGATCTGGGTCGAGGTGCCGCCCGGCAGCACCTTGCCGTTCTTGTAGGTTCCATAGGCGCGCTCGCGCGGGATCAGGTCCAGCCGTTCCTGGTTCAGCCCGCCGGGGCCCCAGTTGCGGTGGCTGCGGCTGCCGTGTCTCAACTCGTGGTTCCGCACCAGGGCGACGCGCGTGCCCCCGGCCGGGAAACAGGCCATGCCGTCGAACTGGCCCGGCAGGAACAGGCCGTCGTCCATCGTCTCGCCGCCCTGGGCGATGATGCGGTACGAAAAGCCCTCGGGCAGGTCCAGGATGCGATTCGCATCGGGCTTCAGCGCGCCATAGCCGGGAACCTGGTTCAGCGGTCCCTGTTCGACGCTGGGCGCCGTCTGGGCGACCGCGCTGCGCGACAGGCCCGAAAAGGCCATGACGGCGGCGCCGCCGGAAATCAGGCCGCGACGATCCAGACGCATGACGAACTCCCAATCCAACCGCCGCGCTTATGCCCGGTGCGGTTCAAGCTTTGATGACAC
>ENA-UOUJ01000166-UOUJ01000166.1-activated-sludge-metagenome-genome-assembly--contig:-NODE-166-length-56713-cov-16.274983_pt1 | contig 56713 bp, 49 predicted proteins | sample MGYA00249839_ERZ747224 | MGnify/ENA primary metagenome ERZ747224 (study PRJEB28782, sample SAMN03220277) | activated sludge metagenome | biome: wastewater; feature: sewage sludge; material...
AATTTCAAATTTCAAATATCAAATTTCAAATAACTAAAAAGATGATTCAGCAAGAAAGCAGGTTAAATGTAGCAGATAACAGTGGCGCCAAAGAGGTGCTGTGTATCCGTGTACTGGGCAATAGCGGGCAGGATTACGCGAAGATCGGTGATAAGATTGTTGTAACAGTTAAAGATGCTATTCCTGCGGGCGGTATTAAAAAAGGAACGGTTACCAAAGCGGTTATCGTTCGTACCAAAAACAAATTACGGCGTAAAGACGGATCTTATATCCGTTTCGATGATAACGCGGTGGTATTGCTGAACCAGGCTGATGAGCCCAGAGGTACCCGTATTTTTGGGCCCGTGGCAAGAGAACTGCGTGATAAAGGATATATGAAAATTATTTCCCTTGCGCCTGAAGTATTATAGGAAGGTCTATGGGCTATTAGCCATGAGCTATTAGCAAATATGTTATATAAACCAACCGGCTGATAGCGGAGAGCTAACAGCCAAAAGCTAAATAAAATGAGCAAAAGATTTAAACCCAAGTTTAACGTTAAAAAGGGCGATTCGGTGGTCATCATTGCCGGAGACGATAAAGATGTAAAAAAGCCGCGCAAAGTGCTGGAAGTATTTCCCGATGAGGCCCGTGTGCTGGTGGAAGGCGCAAACATTATTACCCGTCATACCAAGCCTTCCGCGCAAAATACCAAAGGTGGTTTGGTGAAGAAGGAAGCCTCCATTCATATCAGTAACGTTAAGCTTTGGGATGCCAAAGGAAGCGAAGGGGCTAAAGTAAAACGTACCAGGGAGAACGGAAAATTAATTCGCGTATCCAAAAAATCCGGCGCTACCATTTAATGATGCTGTGAATTTGACATGATAGCAGCATAATAAATTTTTGACAACATGAGCACAACAAAATATACTCCGAGATTGGCCGATAAGTACAAAAAAGATGTTGTACCGGCTTTGATGAAACGCTTTGCGTATAAAAGCGTGATGCAGGTTCCGCAATTAGAAAAAATTTGTTTGAACCGCGGTGTGAACGGCGCGGTAAACGATAAAAAGCTGGTGGATATAGCGGTAGAAGAGCTGGCAACCATCACCGGCCAGAAAGCGGTATCTACCACATCAAAAAAGGATATCTCTAACTTTAAGCTGCGTAAGGGCGTGCCCATTGGTGCAAGAGTAACATTACGTGGTGTAAAGATGTATGAATTTCTTGACCGGCTTATTGCAGCGGCATTACCCCGTGTGCGTGACTTTAAAGGAATTAGTGAAAAAGCTTTCGACGGGCGTGGTAATTATACCCTGGGAGTTACCGAGCAGATCATCTTTCCGGAAATTGATATTGATAAGGTAAATAAAATAACAGGCATGGATATCACTTTCGTAACATCAGCCGCTACAAATGAAGAGGCTTATGAATTGCTGAAAGAATTAGGAATGCCTTTTAAAAATGCTAAAAAAGATTAATTATGGCAAAAGAGTCAGTAAAAGCCAGGCAAAGAAAAAGAGAGCGACTGGTTGAGCAATACGCCGAAAAGCGCGCTGTACTAAAAGCTGCAGGTGACTGGAAAGCGCTTGACGCGTTGCCCCGGAATTCCTCAAAAGTGCGTTTAAAGAACCGCTGCCAGGTATCCGGCCGTCCGCGGGGATATATCCGTTATTTCGGATTGTCGAGAATTGCTTTTCGCGATATGGCTTTAAATGGTATTATACCGGGTGTTAAAAAAGCAAGTTGGTAGAATTTGAGATTTCAAATTTGAAATCCGTCTGCCCTGAAAAAAATAATTTTGAACTGATTAATTCATAAAAATGGTAACAGATCCTATTGCAGATTTCCTGACCAGGGTGCGTAATGCGCAGATGGCGGGCCACCGTATTGTGGAAATTCCTGCTTCTAACCTTAAAAAACGTATTACTGAAATACTGTATGATCAGGGTTACATTCTCAAATATAAATTTGAGGAAGATAATAAACAGGGGGTTATTAAGATTGCCTTAAAGTACGATACACAGACAAAACAGCCTGCAATCAGGTCGCTTGAAAGAGTAAGCCGGCCGGGGCTGCGCCAGTATTCCAAGCCAACAGACTTTAAAAGGGTAATGAACGGACTGGGCATTGCAATCGTAAGTACATCAAAGGGCGTTATGACCGATAAGCAGGCTAAGTCGCAGAACGTGGGCGGAGAGGTGCTTTGTTATATTTGCTAATATAAAATGTGCCTCTGGCGGGGGGTACTTTATAATAAAAAGGCTGACTGATAATTTAAGTTCTCTATACGGAACTGAACACTTTCAACCGGATAGAATATCAAATTTTAAATTTTAAATCTCAAAATAACATGTCTCGTATAGGTAAACAACCCGTTGTAGTTCCTGCAGGTGTTACGGTTGTCGTTGGTGATGATAATGTAGTAACTGTAAAAGGTCCAAAGGGTGAGCTGAAGCAACCGGTTGACCGTGATATTAAAGTGGAAGTGAAAAACGGGGAGGTTAATTTTTTACGTCCAACCGACCAGATTCGCCACCGTGCATTGCATGGTTTATACCGTGCAATTACCGCCAACCTTGTTAAGGGGGTAACCGAAGGATATAAAAAGAACCTGGAGCTGGTGGGGGTAGGTTTTAAGGCCTCCAACCAGGGCAACCTGCTCGATTTATCTTTAGGCTTTTCACATAACATTGTTTTTGAAGTACCTAAAGAATTAAAAGTTAGTACCGCACAGGAAAAAGGGCAGAACCCCACTATTTCGCTGGAAGGTATAGATAAACAATTGGTAGGACAGGTAGCGGCAAAAATACGGAGCCTGCGTAAGCCTGAACCGTATAAAGGAAAAGGTGTGAAGTATGCAGGTGAGCAGCTTCGCCGTAAAGCTGGTAAAGCCGCTGGTAAATAATTTGAACATTGGATCCGGCAACACCGGACAAAAAATAAAAGAAAAATGGACGCTAAAGTTATCAGGAGACAAAAGATCAGATACAATATTCGCAAAACGGTATCTGGCACAGCACAAAGACCAAGGTTATCTGTTTTCAGAAGCAACACGGATACGTATGCGCAATTGATAGACGATGAGAACGGCGTTACCCTTGCATCTGCCTCTACAAAGGATAAAGATATCAAAGCGCAAAAATCACCGAAAGTGATACTGAGCAGCCTGGTAGGAAAAACAATTGCCACAAAAGCAGCGGCGCTTGGAATTAATACTGTTGTGTTTGATCGCGGCGGCTATTTATACCATGGCCGTATTAAGGCAGTTGCCGACGGCGCACGGGAAGGCGGATTACAATTCTGATTTTTTGATAAGTGAAATTATAATTACCAATAACAAGTTTATAATGTCAAAAGTAAGTTTAAACAAGGTAAAAGCCGGCGACATCGAGTTCAAGGAAAAAGTGGTTGCTATTAACCGTGTGGTTAAAACAACCAAGGGCGGACGGGCATTCAGCTTTTCTGCACTGGTTGTGGTAGGTAATGAAAACGGCGTGGTGGGACATGGTTTGGGAAAAGCAAAGGAAGTACAGCAGGCTATTGCCAAGGGTATTGACGATGCGAAGAAAAACCTGATCAGGGTACCTGTAATGAAGGGAACCATTCCGCATGATCAGTGGTCAAAAGAAGGCGCCGCCAAAGTACTGATCAAGCCTGCTGCCCATGGTACCGGTGTAATTGCCGGTGGAAGCATGCGTGCCGTACTGGAAAGCGCCGGTCTTACAGACGTGCTGGCTAAATCTTTAGGTTCCGCCAATCCTCATAATGTGGTAAAAGCTACTTTTAAGGCATTGTCGCTGCTGCGTGAACCCATAGCCGTTTCTAAAGACAGAAGAATTCCACTTAAAAAAGTTTTCAACGGATAATTAATCATGGCAAAGATCAAAATTACACAGGTTAAAAGCATTATTGACAGGTCTGAGCGTCAGAAAAAAACAATGGCTGCGCTGGGATTGAAAAAATTAAATGCTACTGTAGAAGTAGAAGCAACCCCGCAAATACTGGGCATGGTGAACAAAGTAAATCACCTGGTAAAAGTAGAGGAAGCTCAGTAATTTCAAATTTCAAATTTGAAATTTCAAATTATTAAAAGCGAGCCCGAATGTTTTCCGGGCGTTGAGTAAAAAAGATAAACATGAAACGCCCATATGATTTTTTCCGCACAGGGGAAAATATAAAGGGCGTTCCATCCGACAAAAATATAAAAAATTAAAAATATACGGATGAAACTGCATCAGTTACGGCCCGCAAAAGGCGCCACACATAAAGACAAACGTTTAGGCCGCGGGGAAGCTTCAGGGCATGGCGGCACTTCAACAAAAGGTAATAAAGGCCAGCAGGCAAGAACCGGCTATAAAAGCAAGATGGCGCACGAAGGCGGACAGATGCCCATCCAGCGCCGGTTGCCGAAACGGGGCTTTAAAAACCCTCATCGCGTTGAATACGCAGTATTTAACCTTGGTCAAATTGAACAATTATCGGCAAAGTATGATTTGCAGGAAGTTTCGGTTGAAAACCTGTATGTGAACGGGCTGATAAAGAAAAGTGAAAAGGTTAAGATTTTAGGTAATGGCGAATTAAAAAGCAAGCTCAGTTTTAAGGTAGATGCAGTTAGCGAAAAAGCTAAAGCTGCTATTGAAGCTGTTGGCGGATCTGTAGAAATAGTAAAGTAAATTTTCTTACCTTGCATAACGCATTTTAAATGGGTTATTTTCCATTTGGCGCTCAAACTAAAACGCACAATTCGTGAAGAAATTCATTCAGACACTGAAGAATATCTGGACTATTGAAGAACTGAGAGACAAGATATTGGTAACCTTACTGCTGTTATTGATATATCGTTTTGGCACACACATTGTTTTACCAGGTATTGATCCCAATAAACTTTCGGAGTTTTCACATAAAGCCAGCCAGGGTTTACTGGGACTGTTTGATACTTTTGCAGGCGGTGCATTTTCAAATGCCTCTATTCTTGCCTTAGGCATCATGCCTTACATATCGGCATCCATTTTCATGCAATTGATGACCATCATGGTTCCTAAAATGCAGAAAATTCAGAAGGAAGGCGATACCGGGAGAAAAAAAATCAATCAGTGGACCCGTTACCTTACTGCAGCCGTAACTTTATTGCAGGCGGGTACATTTGTAGCCTATCTTACCAATCAAAACCGCGATGCGCTTATTGAATCTTACCAGCCTTATTTTTGGATATCAACGGTAGTGCTGCTTACTTCAGGTACTTTATTTGTAATGTGGCTGGGAGAAAAAATTCAGGACAAGGGTTTGGGTAATGGTACTTCCATCATTATCATGGTAGGAATTTTGGCAAGATTACCTGAGGCATTGTTCCAGGAGTTTGCCGCAAAACAGGTGAGAGGCGGCGGTGGTTTGATTTTTTTCCTTATTGAAATTGCGGTGCTTATAACCGTTATACTTGGGCTGGTTATCCTGGTGCAGGGGGTAAGAAAGATACCTATCAATTACGCCAAGCAAATAGTAGGAAACCGGCAGTTTACGGGAGCAAGGCAGTTTCTTCCCTTAAAGGTAAATGCAGCCGGTGTAATGCCTATCATTTTTGCCCAGGCAATCATGTTCCTGCCTACGCTCATTTCCTTTTCTTCATTTGAAAGCGGGCAGGGTATTGCCAGGATATTTTCTGATCCCAGCAATACGTGGTATATGGTTGTATATGGCGTAATGGTAATTGCTTTCACTTTCCTTTACACTGCATTGATATTTAACCCTAAACAGGTTTCAGATAGCTTAAAACAAAGCAACGGGTTCATTCCGGGTGTAAAGCCCGGTCAGCCTACCGCCGATTATATAGGGCAAATTATGGATAGAATTACTTTGCCCGGTGCATTTTTCCTCGCTATTGCCGGTATATTACCTGGCCTTATTCAAAGAACCGGGGTTACGCCATTATTCGCATCGTTCTTTGGAGGAACATCTCTTTTAATTATGGTGGCTGTAATATTGGATACGCTCCAGCAAATTGAAACCCATTTGCTGATGCGCCAGTACGATGGATTAATGAAAAGCGGACGCTTGCAGGGAAGGCAGACCACATCACCCGTTTCGATATAAAAAATGGTTTACTATAAGACGAATGATGAGATTGAATTAATCCGGAAAAGTTGTTTATTGGTTAGCGCCACCTTAGCCGAGGTGGCTAACTTTTTAAAGCCGGGTGTTACTACTTTACAGGCAGATATACTGGCAGAAAAATTTATTCGTGATAACGGAGCCATCCCATCTTTTAAAAACTACAAAGGCTTTCCTTTTACTTGCTGTATCTCCGTAAATGATGCCGTAGTGCACGGATTTCCCAATAACGAAGCGTTAAAGGAGGGTGATATCGTATCTGTTGATGTAGGGGTATTTATGAACGGGTATCATGGCGACAGCGCTTATACATTTGCTTTGGCAGCCCTTGCTGATGATGCGAAGCAACTGCTTAGGGTTACAAAAGAATCTTTATATAAAGGTGTGGAAAAAGCCATTGCGGGTAACAGGGTAGGCGATATATCTTATGCCGTTCAGGAACATACGGAAAGAAAGTATGGCTACGGGGTTGTACGCGAGCTTGTGGGGCACGGATTGGGTAAACAACTGCATGAAGATCCGCAGGTGCCTAACTATGGCAAAGGGGGAACGGGTTTAAAAATGAAGGAAGGACTGGTGATAGCCATTGAGCCCATGATTAATATGGGGAAAAAAGAAGTATATTATGAGGAAGACGGCTGGACGGTAAAAACAAAGGATGGTAAACCTGCTGCGCATTACGAACATACGGTTTGCGTGCAAAAAAACAAACCCCACATACTGTCGTCCTTTGCTGAAATAGAGGCTAATGAGCGGGCGAACCCCTACCTTGACGCTTCTTATTATTAAATTCCATTCCGGTAATGAACGTTTGCATATATTTTCTCTCTGAAGGTGTAAGGGTAAGATGATTTTTAATTTTAAGCGTATACACCCAAAACTGTACAGTGCACCAGCCACAGAAAGGAATGGCTACAATCCATAACGTCAGGAGTATGCCGGTAAAATAAGCCAATAATACAGAAGCCAACAGAATATATAACGGGTAAAGCATGGTAAGCAATCCAAAAAGGAGCGCATCATAAAAGATCGTGTTTTTTGTTTTTGTTCTTACAAAACTATTTACCGGGAAGTAAAAAGGGCTGTTTAGTATGAACCCTGCCAGTGCCGGTATACAAAGCATCACTGCTGCAGGGTAGCTTCTGTAATAGCCGGTACGATGCGCGGGCAAAAAATACCTTTTTAATTTGTGGCGCAGGGTAGTTTCAAAAGCTGCTGCCGATAAAACGCCTGCCTGGTAATGAATATGTTTAATAAAGGTATTGCGGTTACCCTTATACGTTATATTGGTAATAAGGGTTTGCCAGATGTTTATGGCTTCTCTGTTATCCGTTTCAAGGGCCGGAATAAGTGAACGGAGCTCTTGAAACAACTGTGCGTTAAATGCCTGTTTCCACGCACCGGTATGATCCATGTGCCGGAGTCGTCCGGGATAAAAGATTTCCCCGGTTTGTATAATAATCGTTTTAGCCGGATGTTCATAATCGCTATAGGTTAATCCAGCGGGCACCACCTGAAGCGTTTGTACCAATTGCGGATCAAGCAGCGCGTGTTGTACAATTCTGGCTGTTCCGTTTTTTAGCGGTTTTAGCTTCCAGTCGTGCACGGTGATGCCTTCCGAAAAAACAATAATGATCCCGTTCTTTTTTAATATGTTCCTGCAAAGATCAATACTGTTGAAATTTTCTCTTAATTTTTCTTTTTCTTCAGATGCCCGGTAAACCGGTATGCCGTTTAAGCCTTTTAATAAAAACCGGAAGACGGGATTGTTGAACATATCACTCCTGATCGTAAAATGCACCGGTTGCCTGCACTGGCAGGCAATAACAACAGCATCCAGCATGGAGTTAGGGTGATTGGACGCAATGATTGCCGGTCCTTTGAGGGTATGCAGCGGAAACCCACATATGATTTTCCTTCTGAGAAAGAATAATAAACTGCACCGGGCAAGCAATTTTATGCAATAGTAAAACAAAGTAGCCTTAGCTTTAATTTTTAAAATGGACGGGGTTAAATTAGGTAAAAATAAATGAAGCAAAAACATTTGGTTGTAATTGGCGGCGGGGCAGCCGGTTTTTTTACCGCGGTAAATGCGGCCAGAATGAACCGGGCTTTAAAAGTAACCCTGCTGGAGAAGAGCGGCAAACTATTGTCAAAGGTAAGCGTAAGCGGGGGAGGAAGGTGCAATGTTACACATCATTGTTTTGAAATAGCAGAGATGATAAAGAATTATCCCCGGGGAGCCCGGTTTGTAAAGAAAGCGTTTCATCATTTTTTTACAACCGATACGATTAAATGGTTTGAAGAGAGGGGAGTAGCGCTCAAAGCGGAAAAGGATGGGCGGATGTTTCCCGTAACAAACCGTTCGGAAACCATTATTGAATGTTTAATGAAGGAAGCCAGCCATTACGGCGTTGATATACGTATGAATGTAGCGGTAAAGGAGATCAGCATGCCCGATGATGAACAGCGGATGCCTGATGCAGGGCAGAAAAGATTTCGTATTTATTTTTCGGATACGGGATTCCTGGAGGCTGATTTTGTATGTTTAGCCTGTGGAGGATATCCCAAAGCATCGCAGTACAACTGGCTGCAGTTCACCGGACATCATATTGAACCACCCGTTCCTTCCTTATTTACCTTTAATATGCCGGGCAACAGCATCACCGGCCTAATGGGTGTAAGCGTAGAAAAAGCGATCGTTAAAGTTGCGGAAACAAAGCTAATAGCGGAAGGCCCGTTGCTGATAACCCATTGGGGTATGAGCGGGCCCTGTATATTGCGGTTAAGCGCCTGGGGAGCAAAAGAGCTGGCGGCAAAGCAGTATCACTTTACACTGCTTGTAAACTGGGTGCCCGGATATTCGGAGCAGCAACTGCGCGGGGAGTGGGTGGTGTGGCGGCAGCAATATGGTGCAAACAAAATATACCTGCGTAATCCGTTTGCATTACCCGCCCGCTTATGGCACTACCTGCTTCAGCAAAGTAATGTTGCCGAAACGCAGCGCTGGAGCGAATTGCTCACAAAGCAGCAAAATACATTAATACAGCTCCTTACTGCCGCACCGTTTGAAGTAAAAGGAAAAACCACTTTCAAAGAGGAGTTTGTTACCTGTGGGGGGATAGATGTATCAGCGATAGAGGTAAACACCATGCAAAGTAAAAAGCATCCCGGCTTATTCTTCGCCGGCGAAATGATGAATGTAGATGGCATTACCGGAGGGTTTAATTTTCAGCATGCCTGGACAAGCGGGTGGATAGCCGCCAAAGCAGTTGCACAGATGGCCGGCATCTGAACTACCGGGTATCGTAACATGAAAATATTCCAGGGAAAAGCAATGCGTATAACGGTATGGGCTATCTGTTTTTTCGTTTTCCCGGAGCAGGTGTTATATCCAGCTTACCCTCACGCACCGGTCTTTCAACAGGCGCCTGGCCATCCTCCAGCTTAAAAGTAAATACTTTATCTATGTGCACCCATTTCCCGCTTTCCCATTTAAAGCCTTCGTAATCCCCGTCGGGTATGTAGGTATATTTTTTTGTGGGTTGGTTGTTTTCCGAGATCAGGTGGTCAAATATAATAATATCTAATTCCTCATCATACTTTATACTGGCATTTCCATCTTTTTTATATTCTATTGAAAACCTTGCCTGGACAGGTTTATGCAAGCTATCCTTTTCAAAGCTAAAGAAAGGACCTCCGAAAACGGGTTTGCCATTATTGAAGGTGAGCACCTCAATACGTTTTTTTGTGCTTCTGAAGCTGTTTTCATCGTAGCCTAAGAGCGTGTAAAATTTTTTGTTCTGGTAGGAGGTTTGAATAATTTTGTAATAAATGGCGCCAACCCATTCTTCGTTGTTCGTAATGGCATTTTGGATGTCTTCCACAAGCTGTGTTTTGTCAAGGAGCGGATATAATGCCAGAGAACCGTCTGCTGTATTCATTTGTATGGCGCCATGCCTGCGAAACGTTGTTTCATCCTGCACCAGTTGCCAGGTAAAAATGCGGAAGCTGCTGTCGGGCGCATATAGCCGGGATATGGTTTGAAGGGAATCAAAAGGGTAGGAAAAAGAATGCTTTTCTTTTAACGCTCTTACCAGCATACGGGTAAAAATACTGTCGGCGCGGAACCGTTCTGCTGCTTCACGGGCATTTACAATATCAAAAGCATAAGCCTTCATGGAGTCTTCACGCACAGCCATTTCTGTAAGAAAGCTGCTTTTACTGGTTTGGGAAAAAGCGCTAAGGCCGGTACTGACTGTGCACAATAAAAAAAAATATGGAAATATGCTTTTCATGCGTGATAATGTAAGATAACGAAATTACAAACAATGCTTTTTATGAACGGTAAATGAGGCTGCTTAGTGCTTAAAGTTTTGGTAAAACGGGTTTCAGGGTAGAGGGTGTAAGGTGTAAGGTGTAAGGTATAGGGGTGTAGGGTAGCCCTGACTATTCACTACTGACCACTCACTTTCTCACTTTCACCCTGTGATCCAAACTACAAACTTCCTACACCAACGGTTCCTGCTGGCTCAGGCAGTGAAAGCTTCCTAACCCCCATATAAGATCAGTTGAGTCTATGCCTACTACCTTTCGGTCGGGGAAGCAATCCCCGATAAGCTGCAGGGCTATATCATCCTGTCTGCACCGGTAGGTTGGAACGATAACCGCGGCATTGGCGATATAAAAATTGGCATACGATGCCGGCAGGCGCTGGTCTTCATAAACCACTGCATCGGGCATAGGCAGCTCAATAATATTAAGTTGTTTGCCATTGAGCAGGCGCATTTGCTTCAACTCCTTCAGGTTGGTTTGCAGGAGTGCATAGTTTTCGTCTGATTTATTTTCTTCCACAACCGTAAGCACCGTGTCTTCATTTACAAAGCGTACGGTATCATCAATATGTCCGTCGGTATCATCACCCACAATGCCCTCGCTCACCCATAAAATTTGTTCAACCCCATAGTAGTGGCGTAAATAGGCTTCAATTTGCTGCTGGTTAAGCTGTGGATTACGGTTAGGGTTGAGCAGGCAGGCTGTGGAGGTGAGCAGTGTGCCCGCACCGTTAAACTCAACCGAGCCACCTTCCATTACAATGCCGGGATGGAATACCGGGATGTTATATTCGTTGGCTATTAAGGTTGGAATAATATCATCTAAATTGAAAGGCGGATATTTGTTGCCCCATGCGTTATAGCCCCAGTCAACAATTATCTTTTTATGATCTGCTTTTGGATTGATAAGAAATGCCGGCCCGTGATCCCTGCACCAGGCATCATTGGTAGGATGCATGAAAAAGGCTATTTTGCTGATATCAACATCTGCCTCTTCAAGACATTTAATGGCAAATGACTTCATGGCTTCGTCATTTACATTAATGTTTACTTTTTCTCCCTCGCTTACTGCTTTAATAAATTGGGCATAATAAGGATAAATGTCATTTATTTTTCCCGGCCACGATGCTTCTTTATGCGGCCAGCTTAACCAGGTGCCGCTGTGTGGCGCAAACTCTGCCGGAAAATAGTAGCCCAGCTTTCCGGGTGTTTTAAAAAATGGAAGTCCCGGCGCTTCCGGGCCGGCGTCATGGATATTAGAAAATCCGGATGATTCGGCGTTTAATGAATACAGTGGGGTATATATGAAATCCAATTTTATTTTTTTGATGCTGTTTACAATAAGGAAATAGTGTCATTTATCTTCCCGGAAATTAATCCTCATCTATATATCTTTTTGTTATAGGCTGATAGCTGTCAATTCTTCGGTCGCGCAAAAAAGGCCAATGCGTACGGTACTGGTCGGTTTTTGCCGTATCGAGTGTAATTACATGCACTTCTTCCTGATCATGAGCTGCCTGGTATAATATGGTACCAAAGGGGTTGGCAACAAATGATCCGCCCCAGAATTGCATCGCACCGTTTTGCTCAAAACCTGTTCTGTTCACGCTTACCACGTGCACGCCGTTGGCTACAGCATGACTTCGCTGCATGGTTTGCCAGGCATTGTATTGTTCGGTGTTGGTGGCCTCATCCTGCGAAACAGCCCATCCAATGGCTGTGGGATAAAATAATATTTCGGCCCCCATAAGCGCCGTTATGCGTGCAGCTTCCGGATACCACTGATCCCAGCAGATCAATACGCCAATAGTGCCAAATTTTGTTTTGAATGCTTTATAGCCAAGATCGCCGGGCGTAAAGTAAAACTTTTCATAATAGGCCGGGTCGTCGGGAATATGCATCTTCCGGTATTTACCTAAGTAAGTTCCATCTGCATCAAGCACAGCAGTAGTGTTATGGTACAACCCTTCCGTTCTTTTTTCAAATAAAGATGCAATGATCACTACCCCGGTTTCTTTGGCTACTTTACCCAGCGCTTCCGTTGAAGGCCCGGGAACGGGTTCTGCCAGCTTAAAGTTTTCATATTGCTCCTCATCGCAGAAATAAAGCGAAGTAAATAATTCCTGCAGGCATACGATCTGCGCTCCTTTTTGAGCCGCTTCACGGATTTTTGTGATGGCTTTTTCCAGGTTCTCCGCCTTATTTGCTGTGCAGCTCATTTGAACCAGTCCAATGTTAATATTACGCATAATGATGACTTTAAAGAGACCGCAAAATTAACCCTAATATTTAGTATAGCGCTTATTTCCTATTATGCCTTACGCTTATATATTATCAAAATATTTTCTGCCATTTTTCTGAGTTTTTGGCTTTATCGCCTTTCTTTTAAAGTATCATATTAATTAATTGGTAAGTACTAAAAAATTTAAGTATTTACACTTAATGTATGTTAAATTATGTTATTTTTATAGGTATATACTTGTATTTAAATAATAAAATACACTTATAAAACAATTGTGCTTGTCTTCTCACTAACCAAACTTTAACGTTTATGACACTAAAAATTTACCCTTTATTTTTTTTGTTCTTTATTTCACTTTTATTGGCCGGTACCACAACGGCGCAAACCAATATTGCATTAGGAAAGAACGCTTATTCTTCCTCAGATGAAAGCGGCGCATTGTTGCCGGTAAATGTTACGGATGGAAATTATGGCACCCGCTGGGCGAGTACCTATGCAGACAATCAATGGATCTATATTGACCTGGGTCAGCAGTACGACTTTACCGAAGTAAAATTATTTTGGGAAACAGCATTAGGCCGCGATTTTAATATTGAAGTTTCGGACGATGCGCTTGGCTGGACAGTTGCAGCAGGTATAACAGGCAATATCAGCCTGAACAATACAATGGATATCAGCAGTTTCTCCGGCCGGTTTATAAGGATGCATGGGTTGGTGCGGGGAACAGCCTGGGGTTTTTCTTTATATGAGCTTGAAGTGTACGGTACACCGGCCGTTAGTGTTCCGGTAGTAAACCTGGCTTATCTTAAAACAGGCACTTCGTCTTCAAATGAAAATGGCAATAATATTCCCGTTTGGGCTTTTGACGGGTTAGGAACAAATGTTATTAACGGAAAGGCGCGTGATGGAAATAATGTTGAATACAGGCGCTGGTCAAGCGTTTATAATAATGATGAGTGGATTGCTGTAGACCTCGGCGCATCATATGAAATAACGGAAGTGAAATTATACTGGGAAGTAGCGAACGGAAACAGTTTTAATATTGAAGTGTCTCCCGATGGAACGAACTGGTCGGTTGCAGCTTCCATAACCGGTAACACCTCAACCCAATATATTAATGATATAATTATAAACCCTTCAGTTTCCGGCCGGCATGTAAGAATGCACGGCATAACCCGTAATACCGGCTATGGCTATTCTTTGTATGAATTTGAAGTATTCGGTCTCAATACCATTCTTCCCATTGTGCTTACCGATTTCAGGGCAGTAAAAAAAGACAGGAGTGTTCAGCTAACATGGAATGCGGGCATGGACAAGGAAAGCCGGTTTAATATACAACGCAGCGGTAATGGCGCAGATTTTACCACAATAGGTACCTTGTATTATCCTTCAGGAACCAATGGTATTTCCAGCAGCTATGGTTTTAAAGATGAATCCCCGCTTCCGGGTGTAAACTATTACCGGTTAGCTTATACGGAAACCGGTGAGAAAACATTGTATTCCGATGTTTTGAGTGTTCGGTTTACGGAAGAAAGAAATTTTGTTGTTTCTCCCAATCCCGTGGCAGGAAATATAATACGTGTTGAATTAGACAGGGCAGTGCAAAACAAACTTACGCTCCGGCTGCTTACCATTACCGGTAAAATAATTGAACAGCAGGAAGTGAGTGCAAACAGTAAAATAGCAGAGCTGAAGCTGAATAAGCATCTTAGCGCAGGTACCTATGTATTGCAGGTGCTTGAAGGAAATCAGCCTGTACGTTCAAGGCAGATCCTTATTAACAGGTAAACAGTTTCCTGCTTTCCCTGATTTTTCAGCGACCGGTTTGTATAGCCTGTCGCTTTTTTTATATTTATTTCAAATCACTTTCCGTCCTGACTAAGGCGCCTGATCAAACAGAAAAGCAATTACACGCAAAAAATGGAGTGAAAAAATGAACATTTATATTATACATTTATTGAAACAACAAATGAGCAATCTTAACCAATGTGTATGAAAATCCGAAATAACCTGACATTATGCTTATTGCTCTTTGCTTTATGGGGTTGTAATGCTTTTCAGAAAGGTCAGCAAGCCGGTAACAATAATGAACAGTTTTCCATAAACAGTCTTCCTCATAACATCTACATCGAAGATGGTAATTTTCATGTACAGGGCGTTGCTGTTGATACCAAACGCGGGTATGCTTATTTTTCGTTTACAACAAGCCTGGTAAAGACCAACTTAAAGGGAGAGGTCATCGGGAGTGTGGATGGCTTCCTGGGGCACCTGGGCTGCTTAGATATAAATCCCGGAGACGGACGTATTTATGCCTCGCTGGAGTATAAAAATGATAAAATAGGGAAAGGGATTTTACAGGGATTGGGAAACAAATTGACATCAGGCGACAATGAAGAAAATTCTTTCTATATCGCCATTTTTGATGGAGAAAAAATAACCCGGCCGGGCATGAATGCTGAAGAAAGCAATATTATCAGCACTGTTTATTTAAAAGAAGTGGTTGACGATTATAACACAATGGTAACGAACAGGGGAAAGCAAACAAAACACCGCTATGGATGCAGTGGTATTGACGGTATTGCTTTCGGCCCTCAGTTTGGACAAAAGCAGGGAAAGAACTTACTGAACCTCGCTTATGGCATATATGGTGATACCTCACGCACCGACAACGATTACCAGGTAATTTTGCAATACGATGTAAACAGCTTACAGCAGCACGAACGCCCCCTTTCGCAAAGCCGTTTTAATGTAACCGGGCCGGACAAACCTCTTAACAAATATTTCCTTTACACCGGAAATACAACGTATGGTATTCAAAATTTAGAATATGATGCGAACACCGGGTATTGGTTTGCTGCCGTTTATCCCGGGAAAAAACCAGGCTTCCCCAATTATAGCCTGTTTGCAATAAACGGCTCCGAAAGCGCGGAGCTGCAGGCATTAAAAGGGTTTGATAACAGTGAGAAGGGCAAAGTGTTGCAACTGGCAAAAGCCGGTATATATGATGAGCAAAGCGGTATATACGGGTGGCATTATGCATGGGGCGCTACCGGCATGCATTCGCTGAGTAACGGCTATTTCTATATCTCTCAAAACGGGACTACGGAAAATAAAAAGCAATATTGCAATCTTCAATTGTACCGCTGGACAGACCAGGCATCCAACCCGTTTGAAGCGGTAAAATAATAGCGCGCGGACATACCAGCAACTTGCTAACAATAGAATAGATAATTCAGTTCTATTGTTGGTGAGGCCATGGGCAAATGCCTTAACACCGCCAACAACGGTGCTAATGGCGCTGCATTTTTTATGCGTGGTTTCCGGTTATGATAATGATTTGTTGTGTAGCTTTCTTTCCGGGCGTAAAGACAGGTTAATGGAATTATATGACTTTTATAAATGACGCCAGTTGCAATAAATTTATGCATAACAATGCCTGTCTGCAATTTTCAGCGCTTCAGCAATAATGCTCAATCCTTCATCAATTTGTTCAGCAGTAATACAAAGCGGCGGGGCGATAAAAATATAATTCCACCGTACAAAAGTATACATGCCGAGTTTTCTCAGACAGGTGGATACCTCATTCATTATAGTCATTTCTGATGGTTTTGCATTATATGGAGCCATTGGCTCTTTTGTAATACGGTTCTTAACCAGCTCAATACAACCGAGCAAACCGGTATTTCTAAAATCACCGATGCTGGGGTGAACGGATTGCATTTCCTTTACACGCCTGTCAATATACTTTCCCATCTCTGCCGCGTTAGAAATCATGTTTTCGTCTTCATAAATTTTTAATACTTCCAGCGCCGCAGCGCAACAAACCGGGTGTGCGGAATAGGTTAGCCCAAGCCATAATACCTGATCATCAAACCGGGCAGCAATTTTATCGCTCACCATCAGCGCTCCAAGCGGTAAATAACCTGCCGTTATTCCTTTTGCCGTAGCAATCATATCAGGGATCACATCATGAACATTTACGCCAAACCAATCACCGGTTCTTCCAAAGCCACTCATTACTTCATCTGCAATAAACAGGATGTCATATTTGTCGCAGAGCGCTCTTACCTGCATCAGGTATCCCTCGGGATATTTGATACAACCCGAAGTGCCGCTTTCTCCCTCCATAATAATGGCTGCGATCGTTTCAGGACCTTCAAACTGTATTACACGCTCAATGTGAGTTACGCATTCCCGTCCACATAAATCAGGTCCTGGTTGCGACCATGGACAGCGATAGCAGTAAGGATCTTCCAAATGAACGATATTTCCAACCTGTTGACTGTCGTGCGGTATTTTTCTCGGATCTCCGCCTGCGCTCATGGCACCATAAGAAGCGCCATGAAAAGCACGGTACCGGGCCAAAATTTTATGTTTGCCTGCATACAGCCTTGCTAACTTAATGGCATTTTCGATGGATTCTGCACCACCTGTAGTAAATAAGGTTTTGCTTATTCCCGGCGGTGCAATTTCAGCCAGCTTATTGCCGAGGTTACCGCGGGCTTTTGTAGCGCAAGACGGTGTAACATAGCTCACCTGGTTCATTTGCTGTAACACCGCAGCGGCAACCCGCGGGTGCCCGTGCCCAATATTGACATTCATTAACCCGGATGAAAAATCAAGGTATTTTTTCCCTTCATAGTCATAAAAATAAACACCTTGTCCTTTCTCCACCAGTATAGGATTAATTCCTTTTTGCTTACTCCATGAAAACAGGGTATAATCCAGGTTATCGCGGAGTATATCTGAATACAGTGTTTGCTGAGGCATATTTTCAGTCATTTTGATAATATAGATTGCTTCATTTTTTTAATTTAACCCCGTGTTTTCCTATGATCTTATTGCGCCTATGTGTTGAAAAAATATTTAAGTTAAGTTAGTTTATTACAATTTCTCCTATCTTATAAAATCCTCCCGGTAGTTTCCTGCTGTCTTTTATGGGCAGCTCAATAGCTTTGTTATGAAAGCCGCATTCGTCCCGTAGCCCTATAGCTATGTCGTAAACGCCGGGTTGCATGTTCTTATCTACCGTTAATGGGTGATGCTCGGCAATTATCTCTCCCGGCAGCCAGTTGCGGCAGTCAGATCCTGTCAGGTCTTGCACGAATCTTTTTCCGTTTTGCTTACTGATCAATGCCACAGATAAAATGAACTTATGATAGGCCGGCGCCACGCCGTGATTCTCCCAGGTAAGCCGCAAATAATTGCGCTCACTGTTTTTACGGAGGGTATCCGGCAGCATGGCGAATTTTGGAAAATACCAGTAGCCGGCAATATTTGTTATCTTTTTTGCGTACTCATAGTTTTCACTAAGCCATTCACGGGGATAATAATGAAACCCCACAAGCGAAGCATGCGTTTCGTATATGGCTTTCAGCAAGCCTTCACCATTGTTCCACATATTGCCTTTAACAACATCCCCGTAATGATCAGACTCAAGCACCACGGGGATCTTTTTATAGGTAGCAGAAAAAAGCTCAGGCGTACGAATGCACGCCGGTCCAAACCCGAGAGTTTTATACCATTGCACATTCCCGCTGTCATCTCTGAACCCAATGCCGTTTTTTAGTGCATAGTCGAATATAATATAATCCGAGCCGTCATCGGTATCCCGTTGTCCTATGGCGTCATCGCTGATGATAAGGGTGGTTTTTTTATACCAGCGTTTATACAGGTCAATATGCAGTTTCAGTATTTCTGCCGGAATATCCTTAAAGCCGGAATATGCGGTATGCGCTTCGCCCCAATCGCCCAGGCTGCCGATATCAATATATTCCACCCAGGGTTTGCCATCGTAGCGTTCCGAAAATGCTTTGTGAAAATTGTTCAACTTCTGTAAAAACACAGGGTTATCGTAATCCGGCGCCCATGCTTTTGTTTTAAGATCGGGGTGATTGATGAAGTTGCCTTTGGCGCCTGCAAGCCTCACCCATTCGGGAGTGGCGTATACAATATTCGTTTCTTTACAGGTAATGCGAAAGGAAACCGTATGCCCCCACTTTACCCATTTTTGAATAAGAGTATCTATCAATGTCCAGTTATAAACGCCTTCTTTAGGTTCGAGATAGCTCCATGCCAGCCTGAAATAAATATCATTCAGTCCCGGAAAGTCGGGCAGGGAATCGTGGGGCGCCAGGCGGTTTCCGTAGTTCGATATACTATTGCTGAAATAATGAACGCTCCATCCTTTGTGCGGGTTTGAACAAACTTTAGTACTGTCCCAATATCTTTCAAGATTAAAAAAAATGCGGTTTTTATAAGTGCCCATGCCTTTTTCGGGATCGGTGCCCAATGCCTGCGAAAATGCAAATGAATGGAACAGTAATGGGAATATAGAGAATATGATCTGCTTCATGCTAAGGTTTATGAATTTGATATGTGTTTCCTCATAAAAATTTCACGCGGCGTTTGCAGCGGGTCAGCGCACGCAATGTCATTTTCTTTGCGGTCTTTGCTCCTTTGCGTGAAATGTTCAAACATTTGTCATTTACTTTTTAAAAAATAATCTGTAATCCCCAGCGCGATACCTTTTCCGTAATTGTAATAATCGTCTATGGTGAGATATGCTTCATTTTTAATTCCTGATTGCGGTATTTCAAAAGTACCCGAAGGAATATGAAACTCCTTTGCCAGGCAATTGTTCAGCGATCCGGGAAATTCCATAGGAATGTATTCTACGGGCCAGTAGTTATTGAAATGTGGTGTAAGGTCAGCTAACATGCTTTCGGGCGTATGCAGCAGGTTCATTGAGCCCTGTTGTCCCTGGCTGTGAATATCGAGACCGAGGTCAATATGTCGCCCTGAATTTAGCCAGCCGCGTATCCATTCTTTTACACAAGCTACTTCCGGTTCAACAGGCAGATGAAGGGTATCGGTAAAATCATCGTCCCATTCCTGGTTCAGGTCTTCATAGTTGCCATTGAACCTTGTTATGCCATGAAAGATACCATCGGGATTCATCATCGGGATGATCTTATATACTGTCGTTTTTCTTGCAATAGCGGCATTTTCATCATCTGAGAGCAGGAAGTTAAGAAGTCCTGATACTACGTACCCGCCACAGTATTCACCGGGGTGTTGCAGTGTTGTAATAAACACTGTTTTCTTTTCAACATCAGAGATAGCTGTATCCGTAACCGTTAGTAAGTGAATGTTTCTGCCCTGTTGCGTTGTGCCTAAAGTTTCAATAGTTAAAAATGGTTTACCGGCAATGGAATCAATCAACGCCAATCCCTGGCTGTAAGAGAAGGGGTGCGCATAAGCCACCCACACGGAATCTGCTGCAAAGGTATTACGAAAAGTAAGCGAATGAAGTTTGTCATCATACCGAACATTGCTTATTCTCTGCCAGTTTTTCTGGTCATAGGAATAAACAGGCTGGGTGCCTTTGGTATAAATGAGGTGCGGACCACCTCTGTAAATACCCGCCAGACTATCAAGTTTAATAGTAATGTCTTTGCCAGCCACATTATTGAGCTTGAAATAAAACCAATAATACTGATTATCGCTGCTGCTCTTTTGTTTCCAGTGAATGGGCCAACCGGTGAGGAAATTCGGTTTTGATTCCCATAAAGTATCAATGCTGCCTGAATCAAAATCGCCGGTAACTGTTACGGGGGATGAGCTGGCAGTACGGCTGCTTTTCCCGGGGTTACAATCAATCCCACTCAATGCAGCAATAATCATTATGTAAAAAAGTACCCGTAACTCCATATCGCCAAATGTACAAGTAATGTAAAATCTTTTTTTCATCTATTTCAACTGTTCATTATCTTATTTTGTACAAAATAGGTTACTACTTTATCCAAATTGATTAACAGTTGATGTGTGAATGCATTTAATTTTATGGATCAACGCATAAGCAATACCAATGAGCAATTATTTTTTTTTAGCGGCCTCTGTTTTATTGTTTAGCTGTAGCAACGAACAAAAATCATCTTTAGAATCTACAGTAGAAAACAGCGCATCAGTCAAAACTATAATGGCAGTGTTTGCACATCCCGATGATGAGATTGACGTTAGCCCTTTACTTACCAAACTTGCATTGCAGGGGCATAAGGTGTATTTAACGATCGCTACCAATGGAGATATGGGTGTTCGCGATCACGCTAAAATTCCTGCAGGAGATTCGCTTGCCCGTGTGCGGGCGCGGGAAACAGAATGTACATGCAAAACACTGGGTATAAATCCGCCGATCATGCTTGGCTTGGGAGACGGCAAATTGACCAATCGTAATGCGCTTTCCATTTTAAGAAAAAGATTAGACAGTATTATTACGATCTATAAGCCGGATATCGTTATCACCTGGGGAGCAGAGGGCGGCTCGGGCCATCCTGATCACAGGATGGTTGGGGCGGTGGTTACTGAAATTTTCCAGTCAGGGCAGTCATCCCATTTTGGAAAATTATTTTATACTGCGATACCAACCGAACACTGGAGAGATGAGCCACCGTATAAGTCAGAAATATCAATGGATTATCACCGGGGTTATAAATCAGTAGAGAAAAAGTACTTGCCTATACGGATATGGTGCAGCGAACAGGAAAACAAAATTGCCAGGGATGCCATGCGCTGCAACACATCTCAGTATCCGCCTGAAGAATTAGACGATAATGAACTTTGGATGAGGAATATGAATAAGGATACCGTTTATTTAAGACCTTACACGAACGCGGGATATATAAGTGATGATATTTTTAAGTAAGAGAGATGTATCCGGTGTGGTAATACTTTTTTGGGAAGACCTGAATCTCCGGAGAACATAATAGTGTACAAACATAATTACTTCATACAGCAGCGGGTATTGACTTTTGAACCAGGTTTGTTGGAATAACATTGTATTTAAATAATTTTACATGGTAGTTATACCGGTTGATACAAAGACACCTTCTGATAGTTCATGCGGTAAGTTTTGGGCTGGCAGTCTTTGAATTTTTTAAACTGCCTGTAGAAAAAAGGAATGCTTTCAAATCCGGAAGCATAACATATTTCACTTATTTGCTTATCGGTTTCAATAAGTAGTTTACAGGCCCTGTTGATTTTGTATTCATTTAAAAATTCAAAGAAGGGCTTTTTCATGGTTTTACTGAAATACCGGGAGAAATATTCTTCACTCATGTTTAGCTTTGATGCGATATCGGCAAGGGAAACCTGCTCCTGGTAATGCGTTTGAATATAATTGTAAACGGCGTTGATGCGTGTTTTGTCGGTATCATTCAGGTCACCGGTAAATTCCTGTTCACATAAAAACCTGAACGCGGAGTTATGGGCCAGATCCTGCAATATCTGCAGCAGTATCATCAGCTTATCAAATGGCGACGCGTTAAGGAGGTTGAAGAATTTTTGCTTTAATGCCATAACTACCCCGTTGTCAACCTTAATACCCTTGTTCATTGATACGGCTAAATTCCGGATGGATTCAAATTCTATGCTTTGCATCCATGATTTATCAAAAAATTCTTCTTTCAGATAAATAACAATAGCGGTTACGGGCTGTTCCTGGTCTGCAGTAGTATTCCAGGTGTGCGGTAAGTTAGAGCCCAGCAAAACAAGCTCCTCCTCGTAAAAATTTTCAATAGAATTACCTACGTATCTTACTCCTTTACCGCTCAGGATAAAGGCCAGCTCCAGTTCCGAATGATAGTGCCAAGGATAGTAAAACTCTTTAGTGTTTTTTTGAAATTCTACTTTGAATAACTTTGATTCGGACGGTATGGGCTTATAGTGCGGTTTCATTTTTTAAATATATAGTAATTTGTATTATTTTTTTATTATTTAACATATTGTACGACAAAATAGGACAGTAAATGCGCAAAATAAGATAATAACCCGCTTTGCCTGGATGCCTGCACGTATAATGCAATGGTATCTGATGTGTTTTATTCTACCTTTTATATCATAATAATATAATGACTATACCGCTCATATAGCATATCCTTTTACTTCATTATTATCATTGCATGAATATACGGTTGTGCGCCATGACGAGAAAAGGGAAAACGGCAACCTGGCTTCAAAAGAAACACAAGATAGGATACGGAATAAGCAAGATGGTGTAATAATACTGTTTGCTCAACAAATATTTTTGTAACATAGAACCGGTACACTTTAGAACCGGATGCTGTTTTAAGCTAAATACACAAAATAATTGCTATGAAATTAAAATCATTACCATTCCCCGCTTCAGGAAAAACAGTTCTTATGCTGTTTGTTGCTCTCCTTCTAGGAAGAGCTGTTATTGCGCAAACCGGTTTTACGCTTACAGGTAAAATTACAGATGGTGAAACTGCTTTGGCAGATGTATCTGTTATCATTCAGGAAACACAACAGGGTACCACCACAAATGAAGCTGGTGTGTTTACCTTAAATGTTTCGAGCGGACAAACGCTTGTTATTTCCCATACAGGGTATGAAACACAAACAAGAAAAGTGGGTAACCAAAACCAGCTCACTATTGTTTTGAAGGCATCGGCAGGCAATGTGCTGGACGATGTGGTAATAGTAGGGTATGGAACGCAAAGGAAAACGTCTTTAACTGCGGCGGTATCCACTATGAAAGGGAAAGAAATCGCTTCTGTGCCTATTGCCAATTTAAGTAATGGCTTAGGCGGAAGAGTGTCTGGCGTTATTGTAAAGCAGGGTTCAGGCGAACCGGGATACGACGGTTCCAATATTTACATCAGGGGCGTGTCTTCCACAGGAGCCAACCAGCCGCTGCTGATTGTTGACGGTATTCCAAGATCGTTTCAACACCTGGATCCTAATGCAATAGAAACATTTACGGTGTTAAAAGATGCCGCTGCTGTAGCGCCTTACGGTGTTGCGGGAGCTAATGGTGTAATACTGGTTACTACCAAAAAAGGTAAGACCGGCGCGCCATCGCTTACCTATAACGGTTATGTAGGGTTTCAGAACCCCGTGGTATTGCCCGATTTTGTAAATTCATTCCAGTATGCTACATTAAGAAATGCGGCCGCTGCCAATGAAGGGTTACCTGCAGCCTATACTGCGGAAGAATTGCAAAAATTCCAGGACGGCTCTGACCCAGACGCATACCCGACACATAACGATATATGGGGTACCATCACCAATAAAAATGCATTAATAACACAGCACAATGTTGAGATTTCAGGCGGTTCGGAAAGAGTAAAGTATTACGCGGCGCTCGGCTATATGCACCAGGACGGTATGTGGAAGTCTTCCGGTATAACCAATACACGCCGTTTTAATCTTACTTTGAACCTGGATGCCCAGGTAACGTCCACTACTTCGGTTTCGTTTAACCTGAACGGACGCAATCAAAACAGCAACTTCCCCGCTGTATCTACCGGTCGTATTTTTGAGCTGGTCGGCTACCTGCACCCGTTATACGGGCCTTTATATTTCAGCAACGGTATGCCGGGAACATTCCTTACCGGAAGCCTTTTCAACAGCGGATACGATAAGTACAATATCAACGCGCTGTATTCGCAACTATCCGTTGAGCAGAAAATACCTTTTGTTCCGGGCTTAAAATTAAGGGGAACCATCGCATACGATCCTACGTACACATCACGTAAATTATGGACCCTGCCTGTGCACAAAGCAAGCCTTGATAAGTCGCAAACGCCTTATGTTATCAATGATGGTATCTGGGGGCAAACCAAGCCTTCACTCAGCCAAAACATAGATTTTGCAACACAGCTCACCTATCAGGCCGGGTTTAACTACGACGGCTCTTTTGGAAAACATAATATAGGGGTGCTGGGCTTGTTTGAAGCGAAAGCCAATGATCTGGCAAGCCTCGCTGCATCAAGAAGGAATTTTAATTTAACCATTGATGAAATTAATATGGGTAGCTCCAGCGCATCCGACATGTCTACAGGCGGCGCTTCCAGCACTGCAAGGCAGGCGGGCCTGGTATACAGGGTTGCTTATAACTATGCGCAGAAATACCTGGTGGAAGCAAGCGGTCGCTATGACGGAAGCTATTATTTCGCTCCGGACAAACGTTGGGGTTTCTTCCCTGCCTTTTCTGTGGGCTGGCGCTTATCAGAAGAAAACTTTTTGAAGAATAAGTTCAACTGGCTCGACAACCTGAAAGTAAGAGCTTCTTATGGTGAAGTAGGGGCTCTTGCCGGTAGTCCTTTCCAGTATATGAGCACCTATGACGTATTGGGCACTAATTACATTTTGGGCGGCAATGCCGTTCAGGGAATCCGCGAAAGAGCAGAGCCTAACCCCGCTATTACATGGGAGCGGGCCAAAAAAACAGATATCGGCCTGGAAGCCAACTTATGGCAGGGGTTATTGAATTTTGAAATAGATTATTTCTATGAAAAAAGATCCAACATGCTACTTACGCCTGATGTGATTGTGCCTGCTGAATATGGGGTTGGACTTAGCCAGGTAAATGCGGGTATAATGGAAAACCGTGGTTTTGATTTTACGATCAGTTCGGTATATGATTTTTCCAGGGATCTGCAGGTATCATTGGGCGCTAATATGACTTACGCCAGAAACAAAATGCTACAGATTTTTGAAGGTCCCACCACTTATAATAACCCTAACCGGCGGCTAACCGGCAGACCTTTAGGAACGCAATTCGGATATCATGCCTTAGGATATTTCCAGGCAGACGATTTTGATGGCAGCGGCGCTTTAAAGCCGGGAATAGCCACACAACCCTGGGGAGCAGTACAACCGGGCGATATCAGGTATGAAGATCTTAATAAAGATGGCCAGATCAATAATGATGATCTAACCGTAATTGGCGATCCAACAGCAGTTCCGGGAATTATCTATGGGTTTTCTCCGGGAGTGAAATATAAGGGCTTTGCATTGGATCTGCTGTTCCAGGGTACGGCTAAAACCAATTGGTATTATCACGGCTCTTCTATCATGCCTTTCTGGGAAACCATGCTTCCTTATGTTCAGAATTTTGACTACTGGACCCCGGAAAATACCAATGCTAAATTTCCACGTTTAACGTCTTCGCCAACAGTAAATAATGAGCAACGATCCTCTTTCTGGATGGGTAGTTCCAGTTACCTTCGGTTGAAGAGCGCTACGCTTTCTTATACTATTCCATCGGCTGTTATGAGCCGTATTAAAATTCAGAGCGCCAGGATTTATGTGTCCGGACAAAATATTCTTACCTGGACAAAACTGATGAACTACGATCCGGAAGTTGGTCCCAACAATTCATGGATACCCAATGGTACCTGGGGCTATCCTAATCAGAAAGCACTCTCAATAGGAGCTAATATTACCTTTTAATGAGCAAAAAATATTTAAGTATGAACAAGCAACTCTTTAAGATATCATTGGGCGCAATCATTATGATGCTGGCCTCATTTTCCTTCACCTCCTGCAAGAAATTCCTGGAGGTAACGCCCAAGCAACAGGTTTCAGATGCCACACTCTGGACAAGTTCCGAAAATGCGGATCTGTTTCTTAATAATATCTATGCGTCCATACCCTCTATGGCAACAGATGATCCCTGGGATAATTATTCCGACAATTCATTGAATGGTCAGGCCGGCCGTGTAAGCACCAATGTTTACGGACCTGGTCTTTATATTCCCAGCAATACGCCCAGCAAATGGAATCAGTATACCAATATCCGGAAATGTAATTTATTTATAGAAAGAGCAACAGCTTCCGATTTGCCTGAAAGCTGGAAAAAAGTAAGACTGGCGGAAGCGCGTTTTCTGCGGGCGTATTTTTATTCTTTGTTATGGACCTATTATGGCGGAGTGCCCATTATTACCGATGTGCTTAATTTAACGGAGCAGGGTGATGCGGTTTTCAGGGCACGCAATACTTCTGAAGAAACGGCTGATTTTATTATTTCAGAATGTGCTGCAATAGCGCCTGATTTGCCAATAAATGCAGAATCGGGAAGAGCCACGCGCGGCGCCGCGCTTACTTTACAGGGAAGCACCGAATTGTTTAATGCAGGGGCACTGAAAAACCCGAACAATGATTTATCGCGTTGGGAAAAAGCTGCTACTACTTTTCAAAAAGTAATTGACTTAAATAAATACAGCCTGTTTTCGGATTACGGTACACTTTTCTATGAAGAGAATAATAATAACGTGGAAGTAATATTCAGCCGGCAGCATTTGGGCGGCACTTCTTTAGCTAATTATGTAGGACAGATAGGGCCGCGTTTTGTAAATGGCTCATTAACCGGCTGGGGGCATTTAGATCCCACACAGGATATAGTAGATGAATACGCGATGGCCAACGGATTACCCATTACCGATCCTGCATCGGGTTATGATCCGCAGAACCCTTATGCTAACCGGGAAAAAAGGTTTTATGAGTCTATAGTATACGACGAATCGGAATGGCTGGGTGCTACCATGATCATGAAACAGGGCGTGGGCAGCCTGAATGCCACCGATCTGAATAACAGCAGCATATCAACCAGAACAGGCTATTATGTTCGCAAAATGGTAAATCCAAAATATGCCGGCGCGCAGGATAATGGCAACAGCGCGAACTTTATCATCTTCCGCTATGCAGAAGTGCTGCTGAGCTATGCCGAAGCCAGAAATGAGGCCACCGGCCCCGACCAGTCGGTGTATGATGCAATAAATGAAGTGCGGGATCGCTCTGATTTGCCAGACTTAACGCCGGGTTTGAACCAGGCAGATATGCGTAAGGCCATTCTTCGTGAAAGAAGGGTGGAGCTGGCTTTTGAGGATAAAAGACTACCCGACCTGTTGCGCTCAAGACTTGCAGAAGTTAAGCTCAACGGAACAGTGCATGCTATTAAGATTGATATTGTTGGAGGAAACACGGTGTATACGGTAGTGCCTGCAGGTGGTGGTGCAAAAGCTTTTGATCCTGCAAAAAATTATCTTTTACCCATTCCGCAGTCTGCCATTGATGTAAATCCGCAACTTGAGCAAAATCCAAATTATCAATAGTTATCTTTAAGGAATAAGATTAAGGCGAAGCATCATGACAGGTATAAAACAGTTAACCACTATTGTATTGGGGTTGGGAATGAGTGTATATTTTACCTCATCCGTTGTTGCACAAACAAAACCAGCCGGCACGGAAAGTGTTAAGCTGAAACTATCTTTTGGCCATACGGCGCATTCCCGTACAGCCCGTACGGTACAGTTGATCAGTGGTTCTGCCGGTCTTACCATTTCCGCACTTTCGGGTAAGGGAATTGAAAAGAATGATAAGGTGGCAACCCTGTCTGTGCTTAATTGCGGTGCAGGCGATACCGATGAACTGATCGCGGATATAAATTGGACAAAACCTTCTGCTCCGCTAAGGAAATTAGCGGGGTGGAAGGATGGTTATGCAGTGGATGACGATGCCATGTGGGGATACCTTATGATAAATGGTTCGCCGGGGCAGGCAGCGCGTTTAAAAGATGATCCCTGGAATAAACCTGATGCACCTTTACTTACTGTTCAGTTAGACAGGGAAGGTGCACAGGGTTTTACTATAGGATTAGAACAACTCATCAGGCATGGCGCCATGTGGCTTCCCGAACAAGATGTGTTTATTACATTGGCTGATAAGCCGGTTGATTTTAAAACGCATATTGCTTCGTTGCAGGGACAGCGCATACTCGATGCCGTTGCAGAACAGCCCGACGCGTCATTGGAAACATTCAATAAGCTGTGGCCTGATTTTGGCAGCCCGCTGCAATGGGATGCTTCCTGGCAAACCCGGTGGATGGGCACCACAGGGCACCTTACCGTAACGGCTGCGGCTCACGGGTCTGTTTATAAGTTTGCTGTTGACCGGTGGGGTAATGTTCGCCCGGACTTTGCTTCTCCGCATAAGTTCAGGCTTGACCTGAATTGGGCAGAGAGTGCGTGGAAGCGGCAGCAAATAGAGAATGGTTTGCCCATCATCATCACCAACCTTGAAAAGAATGGTCAGGTAGCTGCTATAGAGCAATTTGCCGCGCCGCTTGTTGATTTGCATACTACCATACGCGGTTATATACCCAGTGTAATGTTTACCAAGGTAAGCATTTCGGGGAGTGCTGGTTCGTTCAGCTTTGGTGTTTCCCTGCATAATGAATTAAAGGATCATGAGGTTGAAGCCATACCAATACAGGACAACTGGGCCATTGCCGATAAACAAACCGGTAATATTTTTTTATTGCTGGAAACAGGAAAGGGCATTACGGTTAAAGCAGGCGATGCCATAGCAAACAAAAACGGGCAGCAAATTGAATTAACCATTTCCGGTGATCTTTCAGCAGGAGAAACGAAAACGTTTGTAGCAAAACTGCCTTCACCTGCTATTGCTTCATCCGAAACAACAAGATTAAATAATCTCGGCTTTGCCGCAGCAAAGAAAAATATAACGGACTATTGGGAAGACTGGATCAGTGAAGGTGCTCATTTTGAAGTGCCTGAAACAGCGGTGAACCAATTGTTCCGAGCCAATATCTGGCATTCCCTTATTTTGCCCCGTCACACGTTGGATATAGATGGAAAAGAACATATGGATCTGCCTTATGCCAATACAGCATACGGACAAAGAAATGCAGATTGGCCCATTAACCAGGCAGTATACGTAGATTATATGATCTATGGTTTGCGCGGGTACGATAAGGTTGCGCAGGATGAGTATGCGGCGATGTTTAAAAGTCAGCAGCAGAAAGATGGAAGAATAGGCGGCTTTGCCAACTGGGGTGTGTATTCGCCCGGGCAACTCTATGCCATTGCTCAAAACTTTTTGTTGTCTGGTAACAGGAAGCAGTTTGAACAGCTCCTTCCGAATGCTCTGAAAACCTTAGACTGGTGCCTGGCACAGGTGGCTAAATCAAATGAAGGAGCCAATAAAACAGGACTGATCCTGGCGCCGCTCAATGACCTGACCAATGCCGAAAGAGAGTGGGCCTTTAACCAGGCATACTATGTTGGCGGATTAGAAGTATTTGCGAAAGCCTTATCTGCGTTTAACCATCCCCGTGCTGAAGAAGTACGAAACGTAGCATCGAAAATGAAAGCAGATGTGGTGAAAGAATTTGCCCGCGGCAGTGTAAAATCGCCGGTTGTGCAATTAGAAGACGGTACCTGGATCAACTATGTTCCAACCGATGCTATGACGCCCCGGCGCATAATGGATCAGTGGTATCCAACCGATGTTGATACTGGTCCGCTTCATCTTACAAGGCTGGGCGTTATTGATGCGCGCAACTGGCTTACAACCGCTATGCTGCACGATCATGAAGACAACCTGTTCTTTAAAAACCAGGGCGCTGCCAATGAGCCGGTATATGTGCAGCAGGCTACGGCTTATTTGTTAAGAGATGAGCCCAAAGCGGTTATCCGTGCGTTTTACAGTTTGATGGCTTGTGGATTCTCTCATGAACAGTTTACTCCATTGGAACATCGCTGGGCGTGGGGTCAATACTATGGTCCACCAAGCACAGATGGAGCCTGGTTCGAAATTTACAGAAGAATGCTTGTTAATGAACCGGGAGAAGATACGCTGATGATTGGTCAGGCCATACCGCGGAACTGGTTAACGAATGGCAAAAAAATTGAAGTGAAGAACGCGCCAACGTATTTTGGAAAAGTATCTTTCACAATTAACGGGGTAAATAACAACAATGAAATAAAGGCGGAAATTGATGTGCCTGATCGTAATCCGCCCAAACAATTATTGGTAAGGTTCCGGCATCCGGAGGGCAGGGTCATCAAATCGGTAATGGTGAACGGGAAACGCTGGAAAAATTTTGATGTAAAAAAAGAGTATATCAGCATACCCGCACCCACGGGAAAATATGTTATCTCAGCCGGGTATTAAAGCAATTTAATTTTATTAATTGGTGCGTTATTTAGCGATATAATTAATTATCTGTTTACCAGTACTTCACATGGATAGAAGAAGCTTTTTGAAGTTTACCTCTGCTGGTTCTGTAGGCATAACAACAGAACAATGGTGGAGCGAAGATGGAAATGCTGTCAGAGCCGCACAGGCTTATGATAAAGCTTCTGATGTGATGATTGATCCGATTGTTCCGGTAAGGTTTTTTACCAACCGAAAGGATAAGATGCTTCAGCAATTGATAGAGCTTAAGAAAGTTTATGGCTTAAAAAGATTTCTTCTTGTTGCCCCAATGGAGGATATAAGATTAACCGGTTATCCCGGCCGGGAAGTATATCAGCAAATTGGAAGTACAATACTTGAGGTTAAACAGGCGCTTGGTCCGTATGACATTAGTATTGGCTGGTGGTGCGCTCCTTCTATCCGTTCGGGTTATAACAGCCGGTTCGGGTATATAACCGACCTCAGCGGGTATGTTTCAGATAATACGCCCTGTCCGCTCGACCCGGTATTCAGGGATGAATTTAGTGGTAATGTTGCCTTGGTTGTAAATATTGCCAGGCCGTTTGCCGTTCAGTTTGAGGATGATTTTGAGCTGAGCTGGCAGCCCGGGCCGAAACCTCCCTACATAAACTTCGGCTGTTTCTGCCCGCTCCACCTGGCGGAATTTTCTGAACGGCAGAAACGGGTGTTTAAAAGAGAGGAACTACTGGAATTATTTAAAAAGAACAATGATGAGACGATTGCGCTCCGGCGCAGTTGGGCCGAATTAAGCCGGGACAGTCTGGCTGGATTTGCAAAGCTGGTAAGAGAGAAGGTAGATAAAGTGGCGCCTGAAACAAGAATTTCCCTTTGCCAGGCCGGGGTTTCCGATTTTGATGGAGACTTTACCGAAGCCGTTACACGGGCTTTTGCCGGAAACACCCGGCCAATGGTTAGGCTCTATGGATCAAGTTATTCATCAGATGAGCCGGTTTCATTACCCGGGAGCATTTTTCATGCATTATACAGCCGGCAACACCTCCCTGCAGATTTCGAATGTTTGCATGAATCCGATACCTATCCTCATACGCGTTTTTTTATGTCGGCCGCTAAATTGCGAAGTTTTATGACAGCGGCATTCGCGTATGGGTTCAACGATTCCTTACTCTATGCAACCCAGTACTTAGATAATTTGCTGGAAGAACGCGGTTACCTGGAAATGTTTAAAAAAGAGGTAAAACGTTTTTCAAAGATCAAAGAAGAAGTGGTGAATGCACCGCTGGCCGGATGTGAGATACTGCATCTTCCCTTTGCTCATACAGCAGTGCCATACAGGGGTGGAACGCCGGGTGCTCCCCAAAATCCCTGGATCAACGTTTTGGGAAGATTTGGAATACCATACACTTCAAAGAATGGAAAAGTTAAAGTGGTATCGGGCGCCTCTTTAAAAATTATGAGCGATGAGGAAATTAAAGCCCTGTTGCATGCTGCTGTTTTATTAGATGGTTACGCCGCTTATATACTTTCACAAAAGGGATATGGGAAATTTATCGGGGCAGAGGTTGAGCCTGGCAAAGACCCTAACTTTTGTTTTGAAGGCATAAGAAACATCAGCAGGCATAAGAACTTAAAAGGGGAATTAATATACAATCTCATTTTTTTCCCGGGGAGTAGTAGTGAAGGAGGAGTTTTTTATGAAATGACTCCCGATCCTAAAGCAGAAATCATTACAGATTTTTTAGATCCGGAAGAGAAACCTGTAATACCGGGCTTTATCCGGTTCGAAAATGAATGGGGCGGCAGGGTAGCTATTACAGCTTTTGACTTACATCAAAACAAGTCTTCCGCTGTTTTTAACTATAAGAAAAAAGAATTGCTGCGGGAAACTATTGAATGGTTAGGGAATGAATCATTGCCCGTATTTGTTAATGATCATCCCAATGTTTTTTGCATCTGTAATAAAAGCGTTTCAGACAAATACTTAATTGTTACGGCAATTAACTTAAGTTCAGATGAAGCTGATTCACTATCCATTGATGTGCCAGCGGGATGGGAAAATGCTTTTGTGTTTCAATTACAGTCTAAAGGGAATTGGGCGCCGTTATCTGCAAAGCGATCCGGAAGAACAATAACGTTTAGCGCTGCTTTAAAGTTAATGGAGCCTGTAGTTCTTAAAGTAAAATTATAATAGCATTCAATTTTTACCAGCACTATCAATATAAAATATCATGCTGAAAATAAGATCATTGCTTTTATCCGTATACATTTTTGCCGGTGTTCAGGTATGTGCTCAAACTACTAATGTAAAAGTTGAATTTGGTAAAGAATTAGGCCCAATGAAAATGGAGCAAATGGCACTCGGGCAGGGCGGCTTATCGGAAGAGCCTATGCTGGCCGGCCGGGTAACGGAAATAAGAGCCTTGCATCCGGCTGTTATAAGGCTGTTTGTTAGTGAGTATTATGATGTGCTCCCCGAAAAGGGCAAATATCATTTTACCACCCTCGACAGTATGGTGGCCAACATTTTGCAAACCGGCGCCAAACCTTTTATGAGCTTTTGTTTGAAGCCGAAATTATTTTTTCCGGTAATAGACCAGGATATTGTTGAGCCCAATGATTATGAAGCATGGGAGCAGTTCGTGCATGATGTAGTAAAGCATTACCTCGATAAGGGTACGGGTATCACCTATTGGGAAGTAGGCAATGAAGTAGATATTGGCGAAGACGGCGGTACCCCTTACCGGTTCAAGCCCGAAAGTTATGCGCGGTATTATAAGCATACCGTGGCTGCTATTCTTCGTGCCGACCCCAATGCGAAAGTTGGAGGACCGGCGCTGGCATATTATAAATCGCCCATCCTGCCAGAGCTGCTCCGCGTTTGTTCTGCTGAAAAGATACCATTGCATTTTGTTTCTTTTCATAATTACAATAATAGCCCAACAGCCATTCGCGGGCAAATAGAGTATGTAAAAAACCTGCTCGGCCAGTATCCCGGTTTAAAAGCCGAAACCATCATGAATGAATGGAATATGGACCTGTTCAATCCTCCGCTTGACCCCAGGTTTCAGCCCTGCTATGTGGCCGAAACCATCTGGCAAATGAAGGATGTGGGATTAGACTGGTCGTGTTATTACCAGATCCGCGACTGGTATGTGTCGTATGAAACATTCTTCCGGATACACTCCCCGGAGGGCACAGCATTTATGACGCGGTGGTGGAACAGGCAGGCGCAATTCAGCGGACTGATTGATTATCAAAACCAGCTAAGACCTGCATACTATACGTTCAAATTGTTATCGAGGATGGCGGGCAATAAATTAGCCGTTACTTCCTCAAACGATAAAGTACATGGTTTTGCAACGCATGATCCTAAGCTGCGAATGCATAATATGATGCTTTGGAATTTCTCGGATCAGCCGGTAACTGTAAAGCTAAGCCTGAACGACCTTCCGAAAGAGATGCGGGTTCGTCATATTGTATTAGACGCAAGCGGATCTGGTTTGGAAGAAAATCAGCGGCTGCGTCCCGACCCTTTTGTTCAGATCAAAAAAGGCACACAATCGTTAACCTTAAAATTAGAGCCCTGGGCTGTTCATTACTGGTCGCTTGAATAACAGCTTTATCTGTAAATTGATTATATTGAAATTGGTTTATGATAGTAGATATCCATACACATGTTTTTGATGCCGGGCTGCACTTTGGACCAAAGCTCAACGCTGATCTGGTGCGGTGCAGGGTGGATCCTTCGGTATGGGGTAATGTAGAAGAAAGGCACTTAGAAACTACGAAGGCGGCCGATGTGGCTATTGTATTTGGCTTGCAGGCATCGGAAACAGGCTGGAATATTCCCAATGAAATGGTAGCCGCGCATGTGGCAAAAGCGCCCAACAGGTTATTGTTTTTTGCTTCCATTGATCCTGCACTGCCAAACTATATGGAAGCGCTGGAAAAATGCCACCGGGAGTTGGGGGCGGTGGGCGTTAAGCTGGCCCCGCTTTATCAGAATGTGCATCCGCAGGATCCAAGATATTATGATATATACCGGTATTGTGTGCAGCACGGGTTGCCTGTGCTTTTTCATGCAGGAACCTCCTTCGTTAGCGGCACGCGGCTCGATTATTCGCGCCCGGTTCATTTTGATGCGGTAGCGGTTGACTTTCCCGACTTAAAGATGGTGCTCGCTCATCTGGGGCATCCCTGGGAAGGCGAAACGATTGCGGTCATCCGCAGGCACGCTAATGTGTATGCCGATATATCGGCCTTATACTACCGGCCCTGGCAGTTTTACAATTCCATGCGGTTGCTGGTGGAGTATGGTGCGCAGCATAAAGTGCTGTTCGGTTCCGATTTTCCATTCACCACCACGGGCGATTCTTTAGAAAGGGTAAGGAACCTTAATGATATTATTGCCCAAAGCGGACTGCCTGTGGTGCCATCTGAAATTATTGAAGAAATTATTCATCGCCATACCTTAGCATTGCTTGATCTTCCAAACCCAACCCTATCAAAATAATGGCAGATCCATTTTCATACATGAAGTCGTTGCAGCTACAGGGCCTTAACAGGTTGGTGAAGACGGATGTTCCTGTTCCGGTTCCACGGGCAGATGAAGTGCTGATTAAAACGAAAGCAGCAACCATTTGCACTTCGGATTTACATGATATTAAAACCAATGCATTCGGAATAAAATATCCCCGTGTAATGGGGCATGAAGGCGCCGGCATTATTTTTGCCTGCGGATCGGACGTAAAGGATTATGCACCGGGAACACGTGTGGCCGCCCATCCTGTTGTGCCCTGCATGACTTGCTCCGAATGCATGAGGGGATTGGAACATCTTTGTTCGCGCATGAGCCATCTGGGTATTGACCGTGATGGCTGCTTCGCGGAGTATTTTGTTCAGCGTGCAGACCGGGTGCGGGCTATACCGGATAATATATCCTTTCCTTTGGGCGCGCTTTTAGAGCCGGTGGCCGTATGCTTAGAAGCCATATCCAGGTCGAATGATATAAAAGGGAAAACGGTTCTTGTAGCAGGCGACGGACCCTTTGGAAATATTATTGCACGCCTGGCCAACAGGGCAGGAGCAGCCCGTGTGCTGGTTTCGGGCCGCGAACCCTTCCGGCTTCAAATGATTCCGGGGGTAGAAATAGCAGATACCATACCTGTAAAATCTGTTGATGTGGCGATATTGGCGGTGAGTGCTTCCAGTGCAGTTGAAACCTGTTTGCAGGCGCTTCGGCCCCGCGGGCGACTGGTTGTTTTCAGTACTGTTCAGGAGCGGATTTCGTTAAGCCTTTTTAATATTCATGTTTCGGAATTAGAGATTGTTGGCGCATGCAATGATGAAAATAAAATTGATGAGTCACTCCAATGCCTGGGCGAAGAAGGACTGGCGCTGGAAGATATTATTACGCATCATATTCCTTTTAACCGTTGGGAAGAGGCATTTGATTTGGCCCGTAACGGCCACAACAGGGCATTGAAAGTTGCCCTGGTATTTGATTAATGAAGTTTTTAAAAGTACGTATGAAAATTACCAATGTAGAAGCATTTATCCTTCAGTCGCCATTCGAAATCACTAACCCGGCGGGAAGTGATGAGGCAAGGGGTGTAAAGCATTGTTTCCTGCTGAAGGTGAGCACAGACGAAGGTATTACAGGCTGGTCGGATGTGGAAACTTCGCCGCATGTTGGTGAAGCGGTGGTAAATGCGCCCGAAAGCGGATCAGGGGTGTTTGAAGGATTGCGTGCATTGGTAATTGGTGAAGATCCTTTTGATGTGGAGCGGCTGTGGGATAAAATTTACAGGGGTACTATTTATTTTGGAAGAAGGGGAGTTGCTATGCAGGTGCTATCGGGTTTTGATATTGCGTGTCATGATATCATGGGCAAGGCAATTGGCCGTCCGGTTTATAAAATACTGGGTGGCGCAAGACGAGATAAGATTAGGGCCTATGCTTCCACGCTCTTTCGCCCAACTGCCGATGCTATGAAGCAGGCCTGTGCATTTTATATGCAACGTGGCTTTACTGCGGTTAAATTTGGGTGGGGCGTGTTCGGGCAAAACCCTAAGCAGGATATAAAATTAGTGGCAGCGGCAAGAGAAGCGCTGGGACCGGATATTGAATTGATGATTGATCCCGGGTGGATGGTGAACAGGAGTGCCTATGATGCTATTGAGCTGTGCCGTGCGCTGGAACCCTATAATATTTTCTGGCTCGAAGATTTCCTGCACCCTGAATCATACGATGGCTATGGAAAAGTAAAAGCTGCGGGGGTTAAAACGCGACTGGCGGCGGGAGAACAGGAAGCTACTGCATGGGGTTTCAGGGAACTGATACATCGCGGTGGAATTGACGTTGTACAGCCCGATCTTTCCCGTTGCGGAGGGTTTACCCAGGCAAGAAAAATTATATGGGAAGCAGAACATGCAGGGGTGGATGTTTGTCCGCATGCGTGGCTTACGGATCTGTTAACAGCGGCGAGCCTTCACCTGAACGCTGTGCTGCCCAGGTCTTTATTCCTGGAATATAATGTGAGTGATAATCCTATGCTACGGGAAGTTATTCAAAACCCTGTTCAAATGGATGCGGAGGGATATATCCCGGTTCCGCAGGGTGCGGGACTGGGTATTGAAATAAATGAAGAAGCGCTAAAACATTTTTGTATAAATCTGTAATCAATTAAACCGGGATGCTTAAAAATATTGCGGCATTTTATAAACCCTGAAACAGCTCATCAAATATATTTTAACATGGAAACAAAAACCAAACTTTACACCGACGAAGAGAAATTTAAATGGATAAAAGAAAACCTGTATGTAGCTATTGTTTGCGATGTGCTGGATATCCTGGGATACAGGAGCCAGGCCATGCATCAGCGCTTAAGACCACTTGATGCGGAAAACAGCACGATGGTTGGCCGGGCAAGGACCTATCGCTGGATGGAAACGGATTATATTGAAGATGATCCGTATAGTTTGGAGATCGAAGCAGTAGATTCGCTGAAAAAAGGAGATGTGGTGATACACTCTACAGACTACGCAGGAACCAATGCACCATGGGGTGAATTAATGAGCACTATCGCCAAACGCAATGGAGCGGTGGGTTGTATTTGCGACAGCATGATCCGCGATTGCAAAAAAATTATTGACATGAAGTTCCCTGTTTTCTATGGCGGTATCCGCCCGTTGGATAGTTTGGGGCGGGGACGCGTGATGGCGTATGATGTGCCCATACGTTGCGGTGAGGTAGTGGTTAATCCGGGTGAGCTCATATTCTCCGACTTTGATGGTATCGTAGTAGTTCCCCGCGAAGTTGAAGATAAAGTGCTTGAAATGGCTTATGAAAAGGTATTCCGGGAAGACCAGTCGAGAATAGATTTACTGAATGGCGATTCGCTGAGAGCGGTATACGACCGTTATGGCGTACTCTAATCAATAATCATATATGAATATCCTTTGTGTAGTTGCTCATCCCGATGATACGGAAATCCTTTGCGCAGGTACGCTTATCCGTTATTCGAAAGAAGGACACCAGGTTACCATAGCTGTATTTACAGACGGTAGTATGGGTGATGCGGTAATAGCTCCTGCCAAGCTGGGAAAGATAAGGGAAGCGGAAACCCGCGCGGCAGCGGCTGTTATTGGTGCAAAGGTAATTTGGGGCGGCGTGATGGATGAGCATGTTTTTCCGGACCGCGGGCAGCGGGTGATCATGATTGATATACTGAGGGAAGCCGATCCGGATATTATTTTTACCCACTCGCCCAATGATTACCATCCCGATCACCGGTATGTGGGTCAATTGGTTTTTGACGCGTATTTTCAAAAGGGGCTTCCGCATATTCCCGGTCAGCAAATGCCAGCCTGCCGGTTTGGACAGGCACAGCTTTACTACATGGATAATCTTGGTGGAATTGGTTTTCAGCCAACGGAATATGTAGATATTTCCGGGGTGTTCGATATAAAAAAGCAAATGCTGGAATGTCATAAAAGCCAGTTTGAAGCCATGCGCGATTTGGCCGGTACTAATTTGACCGATATGATTGAAGTGCAGGCGCGGTTCAGGGGAATGGCAGCAGGTTGCCGTTACGCGGAAGGATTTACCCGGTTAGATGCATTTCAAAGAGGACTAACAAGCCGGGTTTTACCATGACTATTACTTTTGTAAAATGGCATGACTGGGATGCTGTACAATGCACAGCAGGTCAATATGAATTAATAGCAGGTATATCGGCGGGGCCAAGGATACTTTCGGTTAGCCATGAGGGTGGTAAGAACCTGTTATACGAAGATGATACGGATTTCCGGGTGGGCGAATGGCGCATATATGGCGGGCACCGGTTTACCACAGCACCCGAAAGTGCTGACAGCTATTACCCGGATAATGATCCCTGTGATGTTACAATTAATGATTCAAAGTTGCAGATATCAGCTAAACAAAAATCAAACGGCACCAGGCTTTCTATGGTAATCAGTAACACATCCGGGGAAGAAGGATTTGAGATACAGCATATACTTGAAAATAATGGAAAAGAGGAGTGGTCAGGCGCGCTGTGGGCCATTACCTGCGTTCCCCGTTCAGCTCAGTTGCTTGCTTCCTGCGCTACTGAGAATATACATTTCTGGCCGGGAACCGATCCGGCCCAATGGCAGCGGGTAAACAACCAGATGACGGTAAAGCAGGGAGGTTTCAGGGGGAAAGCCGGCTGGCATAACGGGCATCCTTTGCTTACTGCCGTTCAGCAACAGGGAACATTGGTCATTAGCAGCCCCGGTTTATCCATTCCTGAAGCATGCGTTGACAACGGATGCAATACAGAAGTATTTGTTTGCAAAGATTTCATGGAGTTGGAAACATTAAGCGAAAGAATATGGGTTGCACCGGGTGAATCTGCTGTTCATATGCAACGCTGGCGATTGCAGGCGTTGTTATGACTAATGGAAGTAACAAATGTACGGTTGATTTTAATGGACATATTTTTTGTTAAAAGTGAGAGGAGAGAAGTGAAAGTTTTTTTCACTTTTTGTAGCCAGCTTTAACAAAAAAGGGATTATATAGCACTATGTTTTCCTATGACCTTATTGTGCCTGTGTGTTGAAGATAACAAGCACTTGGAAATATTTAAATGACTTATCAGTATTCTTATGGATAATTTTCATCTTTCGCTGGCAGATATACTGATCATTGTTGGAGAAACATTGCTGGTGGTTATTATTGGGTTAATGGCAGCCAGGAAGGTGAAACGAACTACCGAAGGGTACTTCCTTGCCTCAGGAAATATGCCGTGGTACCTCATTGGAGCCGCGTTTGTATCTACCTCTGTATCGAGCGAACAGATTGTAGGCACCATTGGTGCTACTTACAAAGGGGGGCTGGCAATTGCCAACTGGGAATGGTGGGCATTGCCTACTTATTTATTGATGATGATCTTTTTTATTCCCATGTATTTGCGGAATAAAATAATGACGGTGCCCGATTTGTTAAACCGGCGTTTTGGGCCGGCATGCGGCGCCATTTATAGTTTTGTGATACTGATCGGTTATATTTTTGTTTTTCTTCCTCCTGTGATATATGGTGGCAGCATTACGCTCAGTGAATTAACCGGGTGGAACCAGGGATATGTAATGGCAGGCATTGTGCTGGTAACTGCGAGCTATACCTTATTAGGCGGATTAAGTTCTGTAATGTGGACGGATGCCATTCAGTGTGTGATGCTGATAGGGGGAGGGGTGATATTTTACTTCGTGGCATTGGATAAAATTCCAGGCGGCTGGGATGCGATGGTTGCCGCGGCGCCCGAACGTTTTCATCTTTACCAGCCACCGTCCGATCCCGAAGCGCCATTTGCCGGGCTTATCCTGGCATCATTTGGTGTTTTTTTATTTTACCAGTCTTCTAACCAGGTGATGATCCAGCGCATTCTTTCGGCCCGCAGTACCTGGGATGGAATGATGGGCCTTATTTTTTCAGGCTTTATTAATATTATCCGGCCGTTGGTAACCTGCCTGCTGGGTTTAATTGTATATCATTGGTTAGATATTATGCAACAGGGACCTTCCTTATTGCCCGATAGCCAGGACCGTGCATTTCCCTTAGCGCTGGAACTTTTTGCTCCGTCGGGATTGAAAGGCGTTATACTGGCCGGCTTTTTTGCGGCGGTAATGTCTACCGTAAGTGCGCTCTCCAATTCAATTGCCACTATTTTTTCTTTGGATGTATACAAAAAATTCATCCGTAAAAATGCCAAAGACAGGGAACTGATCATTACCGGGCAGGTTTCGGGAGGCGCGGCATTATTAATATCTTCCCTGGTTGCCCCTTTGGTAGGCAGTGTCGGGCTGTTCAAATATTTTCAAACCGGCGTTACCTATATGGCCACTCCGTTTATATCTGTTCTGCTAATGGGTATTTTTTGGAAAAGGACCAGTTATGCCGGGGCAATTGCAGGTTTGATCGGGGGTGTTGTTATCCAGGTAGTGCTTGCTCTTGGTTTATTGGCGGCAGATATACAGCTCCATTGGTTATACGTTGGGGCTATTGCCCAGGCGCTGACCATGTTGCTGATTATGATCGTTTCACTGAATACCGCGCCACCAACAAATGAACAGGTAAGGCCTTTTTTATGGCGTATATCCTGGATCCGTACGCTGGAAGAAGGTGCAAAAAAAAGACCCTGGTGGCAAAGTATTAAACTATGGCTAACATTGTATGCCCTGGCCTGGTGCTATATTTACTGGCGATTTTGGTAAACGGGAAGCAATTTATTTCCTCAGTTCATTTTTTATAGCGAAATCACCATCCTTTGCTTGCGTGCTGCGTTCATTATGGGGTGATCAGCCGCTCCGGCACTTATGGTTTTGTTATCCTGTGGTGGCGCAGGGGTAAATGCTGATGCGTTCCTGTTGGAAGCCATGCTGTTCGTTCTTCTTTCTCTTTCTGCCTTTTTTGAGTGTAAGGCTAGCGAAGTGTTTTGCTGGAGGTTCTTCACCGTGGCCGGATGAAGCGGGGCATTATTGTCAATATGTACGATAAATTCATATACAACCTCTTCATTTTCACCGACTTTATTTTTTTCTTTTACCTGTCTGAACCATATCTCTTTCTGTTTTTCGGCCAGTTCCGCAGAAGCTTTCCTTAAACTGTCGAGCTTTACCTTTTCTTCAGCAAACGCCTTTTTTATATCCGGCATTTTTTCTGCTAATGGATGGAGCAATAAAAGTATGTTGTTACGGGTTGTACTACGATCTTTACGGGCCTCTCCGGCGGCTTTATTTTTATGGATTTCGCTATTGAGCTGCTCCCTGTTTTTAATGATGTTCTCCAGTTGAAACTGTTCTTTATGCAGTTCCTTATCTATCAACAAGCTTAATTGTTCTCCGTTCAGTAAAGGGTTGTTGCTTTTTATTCGAACATCTTCTATAAGCTTAATAAGATCATTGATTGATATTATGCGGTGCGCTTGTGCCTTCAGGATATCCTCACCTGTATTTTCCCATCCCATCGCTTTATGCTCGGTATAGGTATTAAAGAGTTCATGCTGCAGGTTAAAGCTGAAATCATAATTGCCAAAAACGTCAGCAGGTGATCCCTGGACCATAAAAGGATCCGGCGCCAGGCTTACATCATTGTTCTCATTGAATAGGGGTTGCGGTGCCGGAGGTGCGGGTGGATGCGGTATTTCCCGCGCTTCAACGGGAGCAGAGGGCACAACAGGATGGGCAATGCGCGAAGGAAGCACGGGGGTATTTGCAGTAACAGCTTGTTTGGTTGTAGCACGCGATGATGTTCCGGGTATATTTTTATCTTTCGCCGGAAGTGTTGTGGTTCGCGTTGCTTTATGCTCAGCTATAACCGGGGCGATGGTTATCAATAGCTCTGTTGCCCTGGTATCATCATCATTATAAATGGCTTCGGAGAAGCTGAATGTGTTATTCCCGGGAGAAGGAGATAGCCACGCCACCGATATCATCATCAGGCTCATTAATACAAGTGCCAGCAATCTTTGCCCGTAATTGAAATTTGTTGTGCTTACATTCATTATTCTTTTTACCCGCCCAAGCAGTTGGTGACTGTTTTTTCCCGTAGCGGCCATGGCCAGGGGTTGTATACCCACTCTCAGTTGCTCAAGCGACAGCAGCGCGGTGGCATAGCTGTGCGGATCGAAGCGATGCTGCAGTACAAAATCATCACAGCAATGTTCTCTTTCTTTTTTTAATGATTTGCCCAGCAGGTGAACAAACGGATTAAAAAAGAGCAGGGTTTCAATTACCGATGCAATAATATTGATAAGATAGTCATTGCGTTTAATATGCGCCAGCTCGTGCAACAGGATAGATTCAGCCTGTTGAACTGTGAGGTGATTAAAGGCCGCCACCGGAAGCAGGATTACCGGTTTAAAAAAATTTAAAGTGGCAGGAACGCTGATATACCGGCTGAGATAGATGTGTACTTTTTTAGCAATGCCAATTTTTTGCGCATAGTTGTTTACCAGGTTTACCCATTGCGTGTCTGGTTTCAGTAATCCCTTTGTTTGTAATTGCTTTGAATACAGGTAGGCTCTTATCAGTTTTACAGATAATAATAACAACACAATAAGATAAGCGGCTGAAATATAGGGCAGATATTGATTGGCAAAACTTGTCAGCCCGTTTTGAGAAAACAGGGCACCCGGGAAATAAGTTATGGTTGTTGCCGTATTTGCATGCGCAGTCAGTCCGGATAAATATTCGCCCAGCTTAATGGCTTTACTGTATTTATCTGCCAGGGTTATACTGAACCATCCAAATGAACCCAGCAGCAATACAGCAGCAATGAAATGCTTATGTGAAGGAGAGATTTTGCGATGCAAATTACATATTGCCTGGTAAATCAGCCACAGCAGGGCCGATTGCCAGATGCTGGCGGCTATTGTCCACCCCAGGGCAATTAAAAATGGCGATTGGTATATGGCAGTCATTGGAGCGCTTTTAAAATTACTTTTTAAGCGAGTTCAGGAGTTTCTGGATTTCTTCCAGTTCATCGCGACTGGCTTTGTGGTTACCTAAGGCCTGCATTACCAATTGGGCAGGGGAACCCGAAAAGAGATTGTTTATCATTTTGCCTACAAAATGTTTCTGTGTCTTTTCGCGGCTTACCGCCGGCTGGTAAATATGGGTTTTGGAAGCATCATTTCTGCTTACCAAACCTTTTTCATGCATGATCTGCATGAGCTTCAGGGTAGTAGTATATCCCACGTCTTTGCTCACCGACAAAATTTCATGCACTTCCCTTACTGTTGCATTCTCCTTTTCCCATAGTACCTGCAGTATCTCCAGTTCGCTTTCAGTAGGTCTTACTGTTTTTTGTTGTGCCATGTATACGATTTTTTTCGTATCGAATATACGAGTTCATTCGTAACTAAACAAACGATCCCGCACTTTTTACGAAAAATTTAGATAACGGGAGACAGCAGTAATTGCGGATGCTGTAAATAAAAAAGGCCAAAAGTGAAAGTTTTCGCTTTTGGCCTCAGGGAGATTTTGTAATTGGTTTTTACTGTTTCAACAATTTAATTACGTCAATGGTGCCGTCTTTATTTACTATTTGCAATAAATAGATACCGTTTTGAACGCGTTGTATGTTCAGGGAGAATGTGCCGCCCTGGTTTTGCGATGGTACATATTTCATAACCGTTTGCCCGTTGGTGGCTACTACGTTTACCTGTGCTATCGCTTTACCGCTCTGGATGTTCACCTGGCTGGCAGCAGGGTTGGGGTAGGCCTTTAAGACAACCATGTTCCCATTGCATTGTATGCGTATGGCCTTCACCTCTGTGCCGGAATGTTTTCCGTCAAAATCTACCTGTGTAATGCGGTAGTAGTTCACGCCGCTGGCCGTTGCCTCATCTGTGAATTTGTATGTATTTGTGGTATTGCTGTTACCAACAGCGCTCACCCGGCCGATAGCGGTAAATTCAGATCCGTTGGTGCTGCGTTCTACCACAAAATGGCTGTTGTTTTGCTCCATGCCCGTTTGCCATTCTAATAATGCCTTGCAGCCCTCTGCTTTAACGGTAAAGGAAGTAAAGGTAACAGGGAGGATAATATTATTGGTGCTGCCGATAGCAATTGCTGAAATTACCTGGCCGGCAGGGATAGTGCCTGTTAACAGAGAGCCTTTGGTTAAGCCTGTTGCACCGGTGCCGCCGAGAAGTATCCATTTAAGCCCCGGGACATATCCAATCAACCGGAGTTCACCGGGTAGTAAACCCGGGTAACCGCTTAAATCAGGAAGGGAAACGGTAATGATTTGTTCGTTGGCCATTGCCTTACCATTATAAGCATTGGGATTGGGCGTTATTGATGCGTCCTGGTAATGCCAGTCCCAAAAGCCCGCTTTCGCCACACCTGCTATTTCCGGAGGGAGGTATATCGAGGCTGGTGAGGTTGGGTTAAAAGGATCAACGGAAAAACTGAAATCCCTGGTCGGATCAGGCGTATCGCCCGGATCGCCATCAACCCATCCAACCGTAAGCGTATGATCTGTTTCTTCAAAAACGCCTTGTCTTCGAAGTTGATAAACGGCATTACCATTACCCACAGGAAAGGTGAAATCGCCGTTATGTCCGGGCGGTGGATCACCCCCCGGGTAATTAGCTTCGCTTACAAAACCATCTACATGCTGGGCATCGGTTAAACCACCGGTATAAAAAGCGCTGTTCACAAATACAATAGCGCCGTTTACCGGCTTGTCTCTTAATGTGGTGGTAATACCATTATTAAAATACAGGGCGCGTGAAATGGAAATGCCACCCGGAGGTTGTCCCTGGAATGAAGTGGGATTTTCTATTAAATAACCGCCATTGCTGTTCTCTATGTGCATGGTATTATTGGCTCCAATATTTAATCGCAAAGTATCAAAGCTTACAACACCATCCTCACCGCGAATAAAGCTTTCACCCTGGAACAAAAAATAGTCAGTATTGTTGGTTGATTGCCCGTAAGGATTGAAAACATTAAGAGGGGAAATCCAGCCCTTGTTGCTAACATTAAAGATTGGACTGTAGTGGTTATATCGTACTCCTTCACTGCGCATGATATCACCTGATAGAAAGGTTTCATTATATCCTGTTACAGGATCGCTTATTTCGGTATTCGACCATATATCTGGTGGTGGACCAATAGTCCATGGTTGCGATATTCCACTAACAGCGAGTGCCAGGGCTAAAGAGAAAAGTAAAATTGATTTCATGAGCAGAAATATTTATTAACAGGTCAGTGTAAATGATTAAAGTTGGATTAGGCTAATGGCGCTCAAAGAATAGTGGAAAAAAATTGGATACAGGAGGTTTCAAAGGAGACTTTAACAGGAGGATTTGAAATGATTTTGCCCAATAGGATTTGGTTCTTTCAAATGATGTTAAAATAATAAAGAGGCGTGAAGATACTAATCTTATTCAATCAAAAATATCCTTTACACTAAAATTTATATGAAATTACTAAGTATAAGTACGATGATATGACGGAAAGGGTTTTAAAAAAAGACACTTTTTGGTAGCTATAATATAACTTATTGATTCCCAACGATTCATTAAGATAAGTATACCCGGGTTATCAAATGGTAAATTGTGGCGTTTAATGCCAGTATAACAAAAGAGGCAGGCTTTTCAAAAAACCTGCCTCTTTTGCTCATTCAAAACGATTGTTATTTTGTAATTGACGTTGTAATGGTTGTTACCTGTTCGGTTGTCTGCTTCTTTTCTATGGCTGCCTGTCCTGTTTTGGTATTATACAACTCAGCCAAAGTAGGAGCGATGACCAGTGAAACAATAGACATCAGTTTAATCAGGATGTTCATAGACGGGCCTGAAGTATCTTTAAACGGATCGCCAACGGTATCACCGGTAACAGACGCCTTATGCGGCTCGGATTTTTTATAAAACATTTCACCATTGATCTCTACACCTTTTTCAAATGATTTTTTAGCATTATCCCAGGCGCCGCCGGCATTGTTTTGAAACATACCCATGAGCACACCGCTTACGGTTGCACCGGCTAAAAAACCGCCTAAAGCTTCCGGTCCTGCTAAAAAACCAATGATCAGCGGAGAAATAATGGCAATGGCGCCAGGCAGCATCATTTTCTTTATGGAAGCTTCCGTAGAGATGGCCACGCACTTTTCATATTCGGGCCTTCCTGTACCTTCCATAATTCCGGGTATAGTACGGAACTGGCGGCGAACTTCTTCTACCATGCTCATAGCCGCTTCACCCACAGCCCGTATGGCCAGAGAGGAAAAAATGAATGGTATCATGCCTCCCACAAAAAGCGCTGCTAATACTTTAGCATTATAAATATCAATACCTTCTATTCCTGCCACGCCCACAAAAGCCGCAAATAACGCTAATGCGGTTAAAGCCGCAGAGGCGATGGCAAATCCCTTTCCGGTAGCGGCTGTGGTGTTACCCACAGCATCCAGCACATCTGTTTTTTCACGTACCTCCTTAGGCAGTTCGCACATCTCTGCTATACCGCCTGCATTATCGGCAATGGGTCCAAAAGCATCAATAGCCAGTTGCATAGCCGTAGTGGCCATCATACCTGCCGCAGCTATGGCAACGCCGTATAAGCCGGCAAACTCATGAGATCCCCATATACCGCCCGCCAGTACTAATATCGGCAGGAAAGTAGATTCCATGCCTACCGCCAGTCCGCCAATTACGTTGGTAGCATGACCGGTAGACGACTGGCGTATAATAGACATCACGGGTCTTTTGCCCATTGCTGTATAGAATTCCGTAATAATGCTCATTAAAGCGCCTACCACAAGGCCTACACCAATGGCGCCGAGCACCCCCCATTTGGAAAATTCGTGTCCGCGCAGCGACATGGTTTCCGGTAAAATAAAATATACCAATCCAATAGATGCCAGTGCAGTGAGTATAATAGAACCCCAGTTACCCATGTTCAGGGCTTTCTGTACATTATCGGTATTGATGCCGGCTTTATCACTAACCTTCACGAACCAGGTGCCCACAATGGAAAAAATGATCCCAACCGCGGCAATCAGCATGGGTAGCAATATGGGCGCCATCCCTCCAAAATTGTCAACAGATACTGTTTCCTGCCCAAGTACCATCGTTGCCAGCACTGTTGCCACGTAGGAACCAAATAAATCAGCTCCCATACCAGCCACATCCCCCACATTATCCCCTACATTATCGGCTATAGTTGCGGGGTTACGCGGATCGTCTTCCGGGATACCTGCTTCTACTTTTCCTACTAAGTCTGCACCAACATCGGCAGCTTTGGTATATATACCACCACCTACGCGGGCAAATAAAGCAATGCTTTCCGCGCCCAGAGAGAAGCCCGTAAGCACCTCGATGGCTTTGAGCATGGCCTGGCTGTACTCCGGTGTGCCGGCGGGTATGCCGCTTGCAAAATACAGGTATAAGATAATGAATACGCTTCCCAGTCCCAATACCGCTAAACCGGCAACACCCAGCCCCATAACAGATCCGCCTGTAAATGAAACCGATAGTGCTTTGCTCAGGCTTGTTTTGGCAGCTTGCGCGGTGCGCACGTTGCTTTTAGTGGCAATGCGCATACCTATGTATCCTGCAACCGCGCTAAATACAGCGCCGGCAATAAAGGCAATGGCAATAGACCAGTGGGAGTGCGGATTTGCCTGCGCCATAATGCCCAGCAAAATAGCAACAATAGCAACAAAATAGCCTAATATCTTCCACTCGGCTTTCAGAAAAGCCATCGCGCCTTCTGCAATATAATTGCTGATTTCCTTCATCCGTTCGGAACCCGCATCCTGCTTAACAACCCAGTTAAATTTTATAAAAGTGTAAAGCAATCCAAGCAGTCCCAGAAGGGGTACGAGATAGAACAATTTGTCCATAAACGTTGAGTTCTTGTATGTTATGTTTTTGGGACGGCAAAAATAGGGGTTTCAGGCTGAAAAACGCCATTTAGCTAAAATAAACACTGGTTTTCAGATGCCTGAAGGCCCGGGGCATCTGTTCAATAATGTCTCCGGCCACGAGGGATTCTTCCGTTTGCTGCTGAGCGGCTATATCTCCCGCCAATCCGTGCAGGTATACGCCGGTTAAAATAACCTGTTCCGCATTACTGTTTTGTGCATACAGTCCTAATAATATTCCTGTAAGCACGTCGCCGCTTCCCGCCGTAGCCATACCGGGGTTACCGGTAGAATTAAAATAACCTTTTCCGCCTGGTGTGGCAATGAAGGAGTAGTTTCCTTTTAGTATAATATATACCTGTAACGCTTTAGCTTTTTCCAGCGCAAGCTGAAGCCGTTCAAAATCATTGGCGGAGGGTCCAAACAGCTTTTCAAATTCTTTGGGGTGAGGAGTGAGTATAGTATGCGCAGGTATTTTGGAATACAGCTCAGGGGTAGCCGATAACAGGTTAAGTCCATCGGCATCAATGATCAGGCGCTGAGGTTTTTTGTCTAACAGGGTTTCCAGCACATCGCTTCCTGATTTATATGGCCCCATTCCCGGCCCTACAGCATAAGCATCGTATGTGCCTTCCAGCGTTAAGGAAGTATGCTGTTTTTCATTTGTGCCGGTTACGCACATCGCTTCTGGAACAGCGGTTTGCAAAATGGTATAACCGCAGGCCGGGATATAACAGGTAAGCTTACCTGCTCCGCTGCGCATACAGGCCTTTGCGCCAAGCACAGCAGCGCCCATCATACCGTAGCTGCCGGCAATAAGCGCTGCGCTCCCGTATGTTCCTTTGTGTGAAAACCTTTTACGGGGTTGAATGTAGGAACGGATGGTTGCTGCTTCAATAATTTCAAAATCAGCAGGTGTACCGGTGTAGTATTGCTGATGCAGCCCGATATCCATTAACTGAACAGTACCGGTATAAGCAGCGTTTTCAGGTAATAGCAAAGCCAGCTTCATTACCTGGAATGTTAATGTAAATGTGGCGCGGATAACGGTATTTCCCCGTGAGCTTTTGTCCGCAAAAAGCCCGCTGGGCATATCAATTGCGATAACAGGCGCCCCGGAATGATTCATATGGGTAACCAATGCTCCGGACAAGCCTTCCAGCGGGCGGTTAAGCCCGTAACCAAACAATGCGTCTATAACTATGTCGGATGGGGAAATGACAGGAAATACGCCTTCCTTTTCGAGCAGTTCTATCCGGGTTGTAGATGCCTGCAGCTTTTCTAAGTTAGTAAGAAAATCGCCGGAGTTGATCCCTGTATTTCCCAGTATAAATACCTGAACGGTATTTTCTTTTTGAATAAGCAGCCGGGCTATGGCTAATCCGTCGCCACCATTATTGCCGGGGCCGCAAAAAACCATATAATTTTTTTTAGCCGGCATATTGGCCGCTATCCAGTCACGGCAACGCATGGCTGCTCTTTCCATCAGTTCGATGGAAGTTACCGGTTCATGTTGTATGGTATATTGATCCCATGCTTTGATTTGTGTAGCGGAGAATAGCTTCATGAACGTTACTTGGAGCAGTAAAATTAAGGTATTTAAGGAGGCGAAATGAAAGCCGGTAAGATCAGTGAATGGTTACAGGTTTCAGGGTACAGGTTTCAGGGGTTCCTGCCTTGTACCCTGCAACTTGTAACCCTCTTTACTCCTCCGTATCTTCTTCCGTGGCATAATCGCCGAAAGCAGGGAAAAGCTTTTTTGCCTGGTAGATATTACGGTTGTATTTATTGCCCAGGATGATGATAGTGGCGGAATCCTTAATGATGCGGGCAAAAACCGTGTTATTGCCATGCCACCACCCGTTATGGTAAATGATTTTTTCCTCGTTGGGGTATTCCAGCATCCTCCAGCCCAGCCCGTAGTTTTTTATACCCTTTTTCTCATAGCTGTATCCTGCATAAGCCGAATCCAGCGTAGATTGTTTGAACATATTGCCATAGCTTAGGGCCGTTTCCCATTTCAATAAATCGCGTACCGTGCTGTAAATATTTTTATCGCCATATACCGCATCTAAAAAGGTAAATGCCTCCTGTTTATTTTTATAATTGTAGGAGGGAAGCGCTTTTAACGAATCCGACATGGTGAATACATAACTGTTGGTCATGCCCAGCGGCGCGAAAAAGTTTTCGTAAATGAACTGGGGATAAGGCAGTCCGCTCACCTTTTCTATAATAAGTGCCAGCAAAGCATAATTGGTGTTGCAATAATGAAATGACCTGTTGGGGCGGGCTACCTGCAATTTACTTTTATTGGTGACGAGGAATTGCAATACATCTGCATTATATACGATTTTTTTCCTGTTCCAGCCTAATTGTTCCATTACATGAACATAATTAGGCAAACCGCTTCTGTGATTTAATAAGGTTTTTACGGTAACGCCTTCATAAGGAAAGCCGGGCAGGTAAACCGATGCTTCATCGCTAATGCTTAATTTTCCCTCCTCCCACAGTTTTAATACGGCCATTGCCGTAAAGGTTTTAGAAACAGAAGCCAGGTGCAGCGCACTGTTCGCATTCAGCGAATCTTTGGTGCTGATGTTGCTGTAGCCGGCATATCTTTCAAAAATGATCTCTCCTTTTTTGGCCACAAGAAATTCGCCGCTAAACTGGCTTCTCTCCAGTATATGCTCGTAAAACTGTTCTGAAGCGTTGTAATAACGTTTAAATTCCGCTTCCGAAATGGCAGGCTGGTGCACCACGGAGTCATTTGCCGGGGAGGCCGCAGGCTTGTTTTTTTTGATGGTAGAATAATAGCAACCAGGAGCAAAAAAGGAGATCAGTAAAGTATAGAAAATAAAATTTTTCATCTGGATATGGTCAGAAAAGAACGTTGAAAGGCAATTACTTATTATTTTCGCGCTGCAATTTTACAAATATAATCCATGAGCGACAAAAAACGGACCAGTTATCCCAAAGAAAAGATTAACATTTTATTGCTGGAAAATATTAGTGAGCAGGCAGTACAAAATTTTAAAAAAGCAGGATATACTTCAATAAAAAAAATAGCCGGGGCCTTACCCGAAAAAGAGCTCATTAAGGAAGTTAAGGATGCCCATTTACTGGGCATTCGTTCCAAATCGCAAATAACCCCTGCCGTATTGAATGCCGCGGGCAAGCTGCAGGCCATTGGCTGTTTTTGTATTGGTGTAAACCAGGTTAACCTTAGCCAGGCTACAGCTAACGGCGTATCCGTATTTAATGCCCCTTATTCCAATACCCGGTCGGTGGCCGAACTGGTTATAGGGCTTTCGGTTATGCTTATACGCCGCATTCCCGATAAAAACAAAGCTGCGCATGAGGGCATATGGCTGAAAGAATCGAAAGGAAGTTATGAGCTGCGGGGTAAAACATTGGGTATTATTGGGTATGGAAATATCGGCGCCCAGGTAAGTGTGCTGGCGGAAGCCCTGGGGATGAAGGTTATTTTTTATGATATCGTTACCCGCCTTCCTTTGGGCAATGCCCAGGCGCGGAAGAGCATGAAAGACGTTTTACAGGAAGCCGACATTGTAACCCTGCATGTACCCGAAACTGCGCAAACTAAAAATCTTATTAGTGCGGGTGTATTTAAGCATTTTAAAAAGGGAGCTATTCTTATTAACTATGCACGCGGGCAGGTGGTAGACCTGGATGCGTTGGCCCTGGCTTTGCAAAACGGGCAGCTTTCGGGTGCGGCCATTGACGTGTACCCGGTAGAGCCTGAAAAAAACGGTGATGCTTTTCATACACCGCTGCAAAAGCTGCCTAACGTTATCCTTACGCCGCATATAGGCGGGTCTACAGAAGAGGCGCAGACCAATATTGGCGAAGATGTAAGCCTGAAGCTGATCAATTTCTTGGAAACAGGCATTACCACGGGGTCGCATACCGTACCTGAACTGGCATTGCCGTTGCAGGAAGGAGCGCACAGGATCCTGCATATTCATAAAAATGTGCCCGGGGTGCTGTCGCAGATCAACACGCAGTTGTCTTCTCACCACATTAACATATTAGCCCAGTATCTTAAAACCAATGATGCAATTGGGTACGTGGTATTAGATGTAAACAAAAATCTTTCTAAAGAAGCGATGGAGCTGCTGAAGAGCATTAAAGAAACGATTAAAGTAAGGGTGTTGTATTAGGGTATAAGGTAGTGAGGTATAGGGTATAGGGTATAAGGTATAAGGTAGTGAGGTATAGGGTATAGGGTGTGAGGAATGAAGTGTAAGTGTCAGATCAGTAGAATATTACTAACAACAGACCGGACACTCCTCATATATATTACTCATAGCTGAAAGCTGACCGCCGACAGCCAGTTCTGGTGCTTTGCATTCTTTCGGATTTCGAATTTTAAGTATTCGGATTTGAATTTTATTTGGTTCTTGTTTTTTGCTATTTAGTGCTTTTCCTTCATCTCCTTTAATATGCTTTTTGCCCTGCTGGCAAATGCTGCTGTTTGGTGAGGCAGCTGTTCTTCTATAAGCAGTTTTATTTCGGGTATTATTGCGGGGTATTGCCTGGCAAGGCGACCCAGTACACCCAGGGAGAAAGCTTTTACTGCAACGGCTTCCTTAGGGTCGGCAACATACGCGAAGCAGGTTGCCATTACCTCACCGTGGAGCGGTTTGGGAATGTCAATTTCCTGCAACAGCCTCACGGTATTTCTTTTTACAGCATTGTGAATGCCGGGCTTTTTCAGGTTGTGAATGATCTTTTTTAAATGTTTTTTTATCAGGCCGGGATGGGCTGCCACGCAATAGCTTAATGGCCATGCGGCTCTTTGCGCCACGCGGTATGTATCATATAAGAAAAGTGCTGCCAGTTCATCAAAACGTTCCTGGCTGTTGCCAATATAAGCTACTATTTTGACACACTGGGACTTTGAATGTTCTTCAAGAATGGCATCTCTTATATTCATAACTGTATTTACGGTATTTAAATTTACGGAAACGTTTGTGTGAAATTTAGAGATTAGGATACAAAATAAACAGTATGGTTTGTTTTTCTTCTACCTTTAACCGATTTCAGTCAAATGTTACAACAGGTATTACAAACATACGGTTTGGACTTTTCCACGTTGGAGGTGAAGTCCTTCGGATCAGGATTGATCAATAATACATGGAAGGTTAGCCGGCATGATAATGATACTTCGTACATATTGCAGCGCATTAACCATCATGTATTTAAATCGCCGGAGGATATAGCACACAATATCCGTATCATCGGCTCTTATCTTGCAGCGCATCATCCTGATTATTTTTTTGTAAGAACCCTGCATACTACAAGCGGCGCCGATATTTATTTTATGGAGGGGGAAGGGTATTTCCGGCTGGTGCCTTTTGTAAAAAGATCGCATACGGTTGATGTGGTTCAAACGCCCCAACAGGCTTTTGAAGCCGCAAAGCAATTCGGGCGGTTTACCCATTTACTGGAAGGTTTCCCGGTAGATGAATTAAAAGTTACCATTCCGGATTTTCATAACCTGAGTCTTCGCTATCATCAATTTCTTCAATCGCTGCAAACGGGCAATGCTACACGTATTGCAAATGCTGAGAAAGAAATCAGCTGGCTGAAGGAGCATGACTATATTGTAAAAAGCTTTGACGCGATGAAACAAAACCCCGGTTTCAGGTTAAGGGTTACGCATCATGATACCAAGATCAGTAATGTTTTGTTTGATGAGCAGGATAAAGGGGTTTGTGTAATAGACCTGGATACGGTAATGCCGGGGTATTTTATCAGTGATGTGGGCGATATGATGCGCACCTGTCTTTCGCCCGTAAGTGAGGAAGAAAACGATTTTTCGAAGATTAAGATCAGGGAAGAATATTATAAAGCCATCGTTCAGGGTTACATAGAAGGAATGGAAAACGAACTCAGCGCATCTGAAAAAAACGCTTTTTTTGATGCAGCCTGTTATCTTGTTTATATGCAGGCCCTGCGTTTTATAGCAGATCACCTGAATAATGATGAATACTACGGCGCCAGGTATGAAGGACATAACTTCATTCGTGGCTGCAACCAGATTAACCTGCTAAAAAAGTTGCTGGAAAAAGAAGACCGGCTCAGGCGTATGATGTAGCGCTTCTTACCACTTATCACTTACCACTACTAATGACATCCGCAGCCATCACCACAACTATTATCGTGCGAATGCGCATGATGCACATGCCCGTGCGATAATTCTTCAGCAGTAGGCTGCCTGATATTTTTTATAGTTACGCTAAAATGTAAAGTTCTTCCTGCCAGCGGATGGTTACCATCCAAAACAATTTTATCACCGTCTATATCTGTAACTAACAGCTCCTGCCCGTCCGACGACTGTACCATCGTGCCCAATTGCACCTGTGCGGCGCCCTCGGGAAATTGTTCCCTGCTTACTTCAAACACCAGTTCAGGATCAAAATCGCCGTAAGCATCTCCCGGAGCTAATGTTATCTTTTTTTCTTCGGTTATTTGTAAACCCTCAAGGGCTTCTTCCAAGCTTTGCAAAATATTGCCGTGCCCGTGCAAATATTCTAAGGGCTCAAATTCGGTATTACTGTCAACCACAGCTCCCGTTTCATCGGTTGCATTGTATTGAATGCTTACTATTTTGTCTTTTTCAACAATCATTACCTGTATTTTTTATAAAGATAGGTTCGATGGTGAATATCATAAAATAATTCAGGATATAACAGGTGGTAATGCCAGTTTACGGGCAAGCCAGCTATCTTTAAGGCTGATGAGCCAGTTGCTTTCCAGCTCTTTTTTGGTTTGCACGGTATTGTTAAAATACAGGGTATCTGCTGTAATGAAGTTGTTTTGCATGGCATAAGCCAACTGGCTCAGGGGCAGCAATTGTGTTTTGTCTTTCACTACAAAGGCTAATGTTTGCCTGTCGAATAAAGTTACTTCAAACTGCTTTTCAATTTCTTTGATCATCCTAACCGAACTATCGGTGCTGCATCCGCTTACTTCGGTATGGGTTTCATCTGCCATCAGTATAATGAACTGTCCGAAAAAAACGGTAGCGAAACTCTTTACGCCGGCGCCATGCGCATGCCATTGTTGTGAAAAATTGTTCAACATGTCTTCCACCTGCAATACTTCAGATAGCGTAAATGGCCGGCTGCACTGGTATATCCATACTCTTGATGATGGAGCGAAATCTGCAGGAAGCAGGTGCGTGTATGCTAAATTCATACAGCAAAAATACGACATTCTGCATTGAGCCGGAAAAAAGGGACAATGACATAACTGCTAAACTTTTTGTTACTTCGTTTATCTTCTGATATGCACAGATTCAATCGTATTATATCTAAAACTTCTCTTTTTGTAGTATTATGCCTCGGAATAGAACCGGCGCATGCCCAGCATTTTCTTCCCCCTTCTGACACGTACCGGCCCGACAGGCTGAAAAAAGTTGTAATCACAGAAGTAGCTGTTAGCACCGCCGTTAGCGTTGGATTATATTATTTGTGGTATAAAAAATTTCCCCGGAGCAGGTTTCATTTGTTTAACGATAACAGGGAGTGGCTGCAAATGGATAAGGCAGGTCATGCCGTTACTGCCTATAATATAGGTGTGCTGCAATACGATATGATGCGCTGGTGCGGGGTTAAAAAAAATGACGCTATTATTATTGGCTCTGCCACTGCGCTTGGCGGATTAACTGTTATTGAAATTTTAGACGGGTTTTCCACACACTGGGGATTTTCCAAAGGCGATATGCTGGCCAACCTGGTGGGCACTGCCATATTTGCTTCGCAGCAACGCTGGTGGAATGAACAACGGGTTACCATGAAATTTTCTGCGCACTTTTCGCCTTATGCGCAATACCACAGGGGCGAATTGGGTAAGTCGTGGGCGTCCCGTATACTCAAAGATTATAACGGTCAGAGTTACTGGCTGTCTTTTAATGTAAAATCATTTCTGCCTGCTTCGTCCGCTTTTCCCAACTGGCCTTCCGTTGCATTGGGATATGGAGCGGATGGCATGATTGGCGGGCATTCCAATCCGGATACTGTTAAAGGAAACCTGGTTCCTCAGTTTGAACGTACACGCAGGTTTATGCTATCGCCCGATGCCGACCTTTTCAGGGTACGTTCCATTGCACCGGTTGATGCGGCCACCTATCTGCTGAAGCCTTTTAAATTTCCCGCTCCAACGCTCGAGATCAATTCAAAGGGAAAGTTTAGATTTTATGGATTGTATCATTAAACATCTGTTTGAAAAAACGTGAGTTTCGAATATTCGGAAATGAGAATTAGTTTATTATTGTTTATGTTTTTGAGTATTTACCGCCGAGTAGGCAAGCGGGAGTTTCACC